>BNJU01004487.1_pt1 | contig 149326 bp, 214 predicted proteins | sample 8539281 | NCBI WGS metagenome assembly BNJU01 (sample SAMD00202456, study PRJDB9452) | human saliva metagenome | isolation source: human saliva | place: Japan | reverse complement strand
CTACCATTTTTATGTAACTAAACAATTATAACATATTTATTTCTTCAAGTACATTATAAACATATGAATATAAGAAGAATAATTAGCAATATTAAAAACAACTACTAATTATCATGCTTAACTTTTACATATTATTTTCTGTTAACTTATGTTTCTCTTGAGATATCAATAATACCTTTAGCAGAGAATTTTTAAGATTATTTGTGTATATTAACAACATAAAATCTTGATTACCAAAAACAATAGCTGTATCGTGCATATTAGCATCTATTCCACCGTATTTACTAGCAATTTTTATTTGGAATCCCTTGTTTTCATCCATTCACTATCACTAGACCTTCTAGGTATTTTATTAAATCTTGATATTTATCTCTTTCATTATATAATTTGTCCATACTGCTTCCATCATTTTTGGAGTTATTCTATTTGTTTCGCAGCCTCTGTCAGGTAAAGATTATACCTAATGTTGCAAAATACTTAACAAGAACATCTGTTGCTGTGTGCAGTATTTCCTATTAACATTTTAGTTTGCAGTATTATCTGAATATTGAATCATATTTTGAATAACATAATCAAGTTTGTAACTGTCTTTCTTCTCTTGATTAGTTATTTCTCCAGCTCCCTCTTCTAAATATTTAGGGTCGTATTTAATATCATCATCTTTGCATTTCACCTGCATTTATTCGATCATATATTTTTCATCGCATGAGACTACCTTAATAGTACTTGCTGCTGCAAAATAACGTTCATCATCTTCTGAAAACCTGTATCCCGTTGAAAAATTTTTATAAACTATCCCTATCTCATTATTTGCTTTATGTTGAGATATAGTATTCTTCATCGCCTTATCTAACTCAGTTGTGTCTAACTTTTCTTCTCTTCTGGTTTTTGTTCTTTATTTTGAGTTATTTTTCTGCCTGCTGTGTTGTTTTTTGATTTTTCGCATCTTTTTCGCTTTCAAATATCCACCTGCTGACTCCACAAACAATTAAAACCACTGCTAGTGATTCAATAAAAACTTTTGATATTCTTTTCATTAATCTTTTCAATTCTTATTCACATCCTTCTAAAGCCCATCTTCATATTTAGTTTACTACACATCTTCAATTCATCAATATATTTATCAATCAAATACCCTATCTATGCTTATAGATTACAGAAAAGAGTTATTTCCTCTTTTCTGTACAATTCATCTAAATTTTTGTTTTTAAATAAAAATCTTGTTCGAAATTTTCTTAAATCCAATTTTTCATACATATATTTTTGGGTATCATTTGCATCAGCAACTAATAAAACATCTGTTCATTTTTACAGCAGAATTAATCAGATGCATAGCAACTCCTTTTTCGTCTATATTCATGAGATACATATAAATTATCTATTTCAAAAAGTCAGCTTTTACTGATATTTTGCTGTCCCAATAATTTTATCTCCATCTTTGGCTATTAATTGTTTTGATATTATCAGATCTAATATCTTCATAGGTAAGTTTTGATTATGTTCTGCCCTCTTCATCACTTGATTCTATATCTATTTTTTATATTGAAACTCCAAATAGTTACTCAGATCTTTTCTAGTCAAATAACTTATATCATAACCGCTATCTTCTTGTTCTACAAAATTATCAACATCTAAATAATACAAATCTAAGTTTATCTCTGTATAATTCTCTTTTTAAGTATTTTTAACTTTTTAGAGAGTATTATATTCTCTTGAGATGCCAAATGAATAAAGTTTACGCCTTTATCTCTAAAAATTTCTACATGCAGAAATATAATAATCTAATTCTTCTTCTGTATCTGGTGTTTTTCATAAGTGGTAATTTCCACTAAAATACAGCTTTGATTTTTAATGTTTGATATATCACATACTTATCTGTTTCTGTTTGCCACACAGCTCTCGAATGAATATCTTTAAAACTGTAATTCAATATACCTACCTCCTATGATTTAAATTTTTAGTGACTATGTCCGTGAGGTCCATGATGGTGTTCAAAATGTTGAGTGTCTCTAACACTCTCTTACTAGCTGTTAAGTCATGAGACATTTCTTAGCGTCTCCAAATATATAGGTTCGTCATGAAGAACATTAAAAGTAGTTACAACCTCTTCTTCAACAAAATCAATGTAATCTTCTTCCTCAGATAATGCATTCAACGCTGCACCTAAAAAGAATAGATCATCTTTAATTAATGAATGCTCATTGTATAGTTCATAAATTTTTGTCATACTCATACAGTGCTTTTAGTGCATTTATTCGTAATAAACAATGTTTCTTCTGAAAGACCTAGAGTTGTTAAAAATATTTGTATCATAACGCGAATTTTTATCATACTCTTGGTCATCTTTATAAAGAAAATAAGATGTAGTAGGCGCTCATAGCCACTCCTTGAAGCTCTAAATATTTCTCAAGATAATTTTTGCTTCCTCACCTTTTGACATATGCCTAGGTGTAAATAAAGCTCCGTAAAATCAGCATCTAGTGCAATAGTTTTTAATAAATGCATTTTTCGATTTTCTAGAATTTTTGTATTTGATTATACGCAAAAGTAGTGAGAATAATATACCAGCATCTTCATAACCCTTACCATGTTGATTATAAAATTCAATAGCATCATCAAAACGTCCTAAAGCAAATAAATTATCAAAAGCTATTTTGAAGTTTTCTAGCGTTTGTTCTTCATGGAAAATTCTTTCACTTAAATCTTTCGCCTTTTCTTCTTGACCTGTTGTTAAATAAATAACAACAAGCTCCTTGTCGATAGCGCAATTGCTTCATCAAAATCAGTACCGCGACGTGCTTGAAGAAATTTTTCTTCGGCTATCTCATACAATCCATCTTCCATATAGATTAGCCCTTCTTGGTATAAAATAGATGGTGTTTTAGGGGCGTTATACGGTACAACTAAGGCATCATCTTTTCTATCTAAATATTGTAAATTATGTACATATCCTTCTGTTGCAGCATCGTCTTCCTTATTTTGTTCATAAAATTATTTTAGAAGTTCTAAACATTCTTCAAGTAATCCATTGTCTAATAAAAATAGATCGAAAAATTCTCCTGTTGCTCTCTATCCAATACACTTTAAAATCTATATCCTTTAATTCTTCTAAAAATTGTTCAATATCCATTTAATTTTCTCTCCTTGCTAGCTTATCCATAACGAATACTAATTCTTCTTTTTACATTGTCATTTCCTAAATTTTTCTATATTAAGCAATGCTTTTTCTAAATAACGTTGACTTATCGCTCAAAGTTTCATTCAAAATACTTCCAGTATTTTTATAAATTAATTATTTGTTTTTTCTTCTAAACTAGAATCTTTCGAAAAATTCTTAAAACAAAGCTGAGTTATGTTCTCTGCGATAATTGCTGGTAAAGTTATATTCCGTTTATTAAATCTTGACTATTTCTTTACCTAAGTTTCACTTCCTCCAGCAAAATCTAAATAATCATCAATTAGTTTGATAGCTCATACCTAAATAATAACCAAAAGCATCTTCGTTGAATATTTTCATTAGATGCACAAGAAACTATACTACCTGCACTTGTAGCAAAAAGCAATAGAATAGCTGTTTTTCCTTTTTATCTTCTCAAAGTAATCTATTCTTCTTGTTCTTATATTATATAACCCTTCTTCTTGAATAATCTCTCTCCTATACAAAGCTCTTTCAAGTATTAGATAAATACATATGCAGTCTTTCATCCTTAAATTCTGCAATCTCTCTTAGCACCGTTGCAGTGAGATCAATCACCTACGTAGAGTCATATTCTTCTCCATAAGCCCTACTCATAGTTGTCTGTCCAGACGAGTTTTCGCTTTATCAATAATATCATCATGTATAAGACTAGCTGTATGAATAATCTCAACTAATGCACTATTCTTATAATATATATCAAAATCACCTAGATTTGCACATATCAAAAAGTAGTAATACGTACTCTCTTACCACCCATTTAAAAATATTCCTAATTATTGTATTTAGTTTCTTATCATCACTCACGAGTGATTTCGAAAATATCTTCTAGTAGCCTCTTGTACTAAAAGTATCATATTGTTTTAACATTTTTCACCATCACAAACTTATAAAGAGCTTGGCTATCTTTTTCATCAAAAGTTAAGTTATAAAAATCAAACCATTGACTTATAATAGTTCTATTAAAAGAGTTTATATCCATAGTTAATTTTGTCAATCCTAGGTAGCCTGTTTTCATCACATCTGTTAATATATTAATTTATCCAAATCATACTTTAACAAACTATAATAGACAAAGCTATAATAATCGCAAAAGAAGATTTTTAGTAGGTATCTTTGCTCTACTCTGCAATGATGCTCATAAACAGAGCTGAGCGCATACAAAAATTGCCAAATTATACTTCTCATTGTTTAAATTATACTTTTCAATAAAAAGTATTTTATATTCAATTTTTCTATTAACTCTTTATTATAAGTATATCTTTCCATAGCATATCCTTTGCAAATTGTCTGCTACAATTATACCACATTATGAAAATTTATAAAATCTTCTCACCTTGCTTTCACATAAATTATTTAAAGAAAAATGAAGTTAATTAATTTTTACTGCTTAATTAACCTCATTTTTATAAATAATTTTATAGATAACTATTGTTTCTTGTTGTTCTTGTTGTTCTGGAAACTCTGTTGGTGGTTCTTTTTCTAACAAACAACATAATTGCAACGATAAAATGTAATAAGTATACAGGTAATAATATTCCGACAGTAGTTACACCTACAGCAATCGCTACTAATAAGAAAAATATTCCTGATAAAATACGTTTACCCATTAGCAATGTTGCCAAAACAGCTAATATCGCTAGAATGATATAAATACAGCGTAAACTTTAAATGCAACTACAATCAAATTAATAAATTGTTCCGGCGAATAAATCGCTACTATGCGGGTCTCTAGCAAGAATTTCTTTTATTGCTTAATTAACTCTGGATTATTTTTACTAAATCCAATTGGAAAAATGCTCCATAAGTTAAATATCCAGTTAAAATTATCAATAGGACATTAGCTATCCACGCTAAAAACTTTTTCTACTGTTCTATTAAATGGTCTCATAATAAATCCTCCTAATTTATAATAAAGACAAGATAAAAATTATCTTGTCTTTATTATATCATAAGTTTGTCTTTTTATAAATTTTTAATTAAAATATTACATAAAATTCTCTTTTTATCAAATCCAGTATTTCCCTCACTCCCTCAGAAAAAGATGATTTTTAATATAATTCCATCTTGTTTTTCTTTCATTTTGGAGTACCTTCAATTTCGACTATTATCCTATTATTACTTAAGATAATTGCTATTAAAATAACTATCTTCTATATCCCTTCTCTCGATTCCTTCAGTTTGAACATAGTTTATTCCACTTACCATGATTACTTAACATAGTATCAGCTTACAAATCTTTTCCACACTCATCATTTTCCTTCTTTTTAAATTCCTATATGTAAGATATTATTAGATATAATACTCTGTCAATAACATTAATATATATAAAGAAAAATTTAATTTTACTTTGAAATAAATCTTTACTAAATAATATAGGAAATACAGCTATAATAGATAACCTAGAAATCTCGATATTATATAAATTACTTTCTCCCATTATATACCACATCCTGTTCAGATAATTACAAATTTTTAAATTATCTTGAAAAATATTCGATTTACTTTTTAAAATATAACTTTGTATCCTATATGATTTTCATGTTTATTACCCTAATAGTTTTATAATATATATGCATTCCACATATAATTTAAAAATATAAAAGTCATTTTATTAAACTAAAATATGTAACGTGTATCATACTACCTTTATCCACCTTATTATATTTTTGCACTATTATTTCTCATGCTTATATCATAGTATATTAAAAAGTATTGTTATTATTGTATAGACATTTAATGCCACAAAAATATTAATTTACCTCTAGAACTACATGGATTACCTATCAAAATTGATATTAGAAATAATATGTAAAAAGCTTCACTGATTTTGATAAAAATTCTTTACTACTATACCCATACATAATTAAACACCCTACATCCCTTAATCCAACTTTTACTCCAATAACAACTCCTAAATCTTTCAAACCAAACTCTAAATGCTACTATTATTGAAGCTTTTGTGACACATTTAACAATTTTTACTCAATTACTTCCATCAATTATACCAAAACTCAATTATGTCTAAGTCTCCCAATTCTTTTTGAATAATTATATTATTTAATTTATTTTTCATTTTAAATTTTTCCCCAATAATGATTTATTATATCCCTTGATCTTTATTATAATCAATTTAAATATTTTATGTTGATTTTTCCTGAACAGTCACTTTCTTGAACAGTCACTTTTTCAAATAGTTATTTCCTTATTTAAATCATATTGCTTTTTATTTAAAAATGCTAAAATTTAACTTAATACCTACCAAGAAAGAGAAAGATATTATCATAATTATGAAGAATTTTTGAAAATATATATTTTAATAACATCAGTTTATTTTTAATACTTGCTATCTCACTAATCTATATATGTTCTATCAATTATAAATTTAATAATAAAAGTAGATAAATTATCTTTATCTACTTTATTATTGATAGTATTTATTTTTCTTTTGATTTTTCAAGATTTTTGGTATTATTTTTTTAATATTTGTTCCATCTTATATATTTTTATAAAAAGATATTGAATATATTTCTTTTAGAATTTTTATTTTTGACAATATATATCACACTGCTTTCAAGAATTTCTGGAATGATAGTTGCAGTAATTTACACAATTATTGACCATGATACATCCTACACTTTTTAATATTCATAGACATATTGTTTTTCTTATATTGATATTAATTCTAACATCAAAGGTAAATAAATTATTAGTCTCATTAATTAATAACTTTAAACTATTCAAAACTTATTTTACTATTACATCTACCATTCTTTGTATTATGTTAATAATTTATAATCTTATTTGGATATATTCATTTATTGGTAATAACAATATTATCTATTATTTATCTATAATCATCATCTTTACCTTTGTTATACTTTTCTTACTTATATCCTCAGCACTATTGAAAAACATTAAAACAAAGGTTGAAGTTGAAACAGAAAAAGAAAGACTTATACAACAAAAAGAGATATATAGAAGTCCTAGAAAAAACAATAGTGAAATTAGAAAAATTTAAACACGATTTTTAATAACATAATATTAGGTCTAGAAGGATATAATAACACTTCGAAATAAATAATGATGAATTAAAAAATATTTTTACGATAACCTTGTTAATTTCAATTCTAAACTGAAATTGGATGATATTACCCTTTCTCATCTTAACAGTATTAAAGTTAAATCGCTAAAAAGTCTTCTTACTAATAAAAATATCAATAGCTCAAAAATAATAATATTGATGTTAAACTAATTATAGAAAATGAAATAGAAGATGTCTTTACCAATGAAATGCAACTCAGCAGAGTTATTGGAATCCTCTTAGATAATGCAATAGAGGCTTGTTTAGAATTAGAAAGCGATAAGCTATTAGAAATTACTATTTTGAGAATCGATAAAACTATTGATTTCCAAATTATAAATAATTTCTTAAATACAGGAATCCCTATAGAAGAACTCAAAAAGAAGGATATTCTTCAAAAGGAGAAAATCGTGGGCTTGGTTTAATCTCTGCACAAGATATTATAAAAACTATAATATGATTTTTAACGACAAAAATTGAGAATAATATGTTTAAACAAATTTTTGACAATTGAAGGAAGCTTTTTACAATGAAGATAATTATTTGTGAAGATAATAAAGAAATTTTGACTAAAATAAAAATATCATAGAATCATATATTACTATTAATGATTGGGATTTGAAAATAAAACCTAGCAACAGATAATCCTAATACTGTACTTAATCATATAAACGAAAAAGAACTTGCTGATTGCTATTTTCTTGATATTGATTTGGGAAATAATATTATGAATGGTATTGAACTTGGAAAAAATTCGTAATAAAGACCCTTTCGCAAAACTGATCTTTATTACTTCTTTTGATGAGATGTATATTAAAATTCTTGATGAAATGATTTCTCCTCTTGCCTACATCATCAAGGATACAGATAAAACAACCGAAAAATACGTTCTTCTTTATGCGTAGCATATGACCAATATCTATCTTCTTTGATACAAAATATTGGAAAAATTCCTATTCAAATTGGTAATAGACAAGCTAATATTGATGATATTTTTATATTTTGAAGCAATAGGAAATCACAAAAATATCATTAGTGTTAGCTAATGGAAGAACAACAATTTTTGGTAAGATTTCAGAAATTGAGCACCTTCATAATAATTTCTTTTTGCTGTCATAGATCGTACATTGTAAACCTAGAGATATTATTGATAGTAAAAAGATATCGTTATTTTCAAAAACAATAGATCTCTACTTCTCACTGATAAGGCAGCAAGAAAGATTAGAAAAAGCTTAAAAAATATAGCCTTAACTTCGCATTGATAAAGTAGTCCTGACATCAATTGCTCTGAGTAATTACCCCAAACTAGTTTTTAAAAATAACTAGTTTGAGAAATATTAAAATAAAAATATCAACATGGCTCAATATCTTTCCTCAAGCCATTTTTAATTTTTCTCTATTTTTAAATAGGTACTATTCGCTCCTCTATAAATACATATTATAAATCCACTATTACTTTATAATTTCACATACCACTTTAAACAAGTTCCTAGTTTCTCTTCACTTGATTATGGTTTGTATTTCTATCTAGCCTTTTTCATAATAGCCCGTTTTATAACTCGAATAAGCTAGTTCCACTTTTATTTATTAAACTCGATAAAGTCCCAATAATTCCTATAATAGTAATATTATTATAAATTTTTTATACTTCATCACTATCTTCTCATACATATCATTTACCTCTTTCTTGATTCTAATATCCATTCCTTACTAATGTTTCTTCAAATAATCTGAAACTAACTTCTATTGTTTCTTGAATATCTAAAGATCTACAATTACTAAAATAATTCTTTCACTTATTTTCATTAACTTATATACACTAAACTCTATTTATTTTCTTAAAATTCATTTATTTATAAGCTTACACTTTTTATTATAGACTATTTAAATATTTTTGTTGTTTTTCCTGAATGGTCAATTTTTACTTGAACAGTCACTTTTTAATTTTATCTTAAAAAAATAAAACTGACTTAAAAACTTTTTAAAATCAGTTTTACTTTTTATATTATTTCTTCCTCATCTAACGTAAAGCTGCATTTCTATCTTAAAAATTCCATCTTCTGGTGCGCATGCTTTTTATTACTTCTTTATGTTTTTCAGCAATTACTTGAGCCATAGATAAACCAATACCGTATCCTTTTAACGTGGCTAGTTTTTGATTCATCTAAACGATAAAAATCTATCGAATACTTTTCGTAAATCTCCTTTTTACATTAGCTTTATTTGAAATTTTTCATAGTTGCATAGCGACGATTTTTAAGACTAATATTTATATCACTATTTTTGCGTGCATATTTTATCGCATTTTCCAATAAAAATATCCATTAGTTGAATTATTGCTTGTTGATCTCCGTTATAATAAAGATTACTGTCAATATCTGTAGCAATAAATTTCTTTTGAAAATTAGCTAATTCATTAAAACTCATTTATGCGAGATTTTTAACGTACTTGTCCAAGTCGAACTTCGCTCTTTCTACTGTATCTTTTTCTTCCATTCTACTAAAAAGCAACTAGCTATTAACAAGACTAGTTAGACGTTCTACTTGATTTTTGAATATTTTTAGTCCATTTCGAATTCCCATGTTCGAGTTCTAAGACATCAGTGTTCGAGCTGATAATAGCCAATGGAGTTTTTAACTCATGACTGGCATCTGTAATAAATTGCTTTTTGCTTTTACATAACTCTGTTGAATCGGCGCTATTACTTTTTCGATACCATTACAATAATTATAAGTACGAGATAAGATAACTATAGAAGATATAATTACTGTATTTCTAACAAATGAATAATAAGACTCTAAGTCTCGTTGACAATTTAAAAAAACAATATAACATTTCCAGTCTTAGTTTCTGCTTTTAAATATCGATAACTTCCTATAAAAACCACTCTCTTGTCCATTAGTATATATTTTATCAATATAACTTTTGCAAATCTTTCTGCGACGAAATCAAAGCATCATCTCGATAAGATTTTTCGATTTTTCCTTCAGAATTTACTTTCGCTACAGAAAAACCTGTTGAATCAGTAGCGCTAGATGTATTTTTAGTTATCACTAAATCATTTTCTGCACCTTCTTTAAATAAGGCAGCTAACGTTTGTGATTTTTGCTGTTTCATATAGTGTTTCATCTATTCGTTGCTCCAACTTATAATAGTTAATAAAATTTAGAGTTACTGCCATTAAGGTTATAACTACTGCAACACTAACTACTGCCGAAGCAACAAACTTTCTTCTAAGACTCTTGAACATCGACTATCTCCAATGTATATCCAACATTTCTAGTTGCTTTTAATTTGAATATTAGCATCTAATGCTTTCAGTTTTTCTTAAGTAAGTATGTTAACCCAAACTACATTAATCTCTGAATCACTATCATAACCCCAAATTCTTTCTAGGAATTGTTCTGTTTTGAATAACATTCTGGATTACGCATTAGCATTTCCATCATTTGATATTCTTTATTTGATAGTCTTACTTTATCTTTATCAGTAGACAACTCAAAAGTATATTTACTCAAACTAACATTTCTAATTCAAGAACATTACTCGTAAATGTTGCCTGTCTTCTGTCATAGATCTTACACGTGCTAGTAATTCTTTAATAACAAATGGTTTTGTTAAATAATCGTCAGCCCCGCTGTCAAGACCATATACTTTATCTTCTACTGATTTCGCCGTTAATAGTAGTACAGGGTGTATTTTTATTTTCTCTCAATTTTTCGAACTACTGTTACTCCGTCCATCTTCGGCATCATAACATCCAATATAGCTCCATCATAGTCATCAAGCATCAGATAATCTAATGCATCCTGACCATTATCAACTGTATCTACCGAATAATTATTATGCTTTAGCATTGCTTCTAGAGACATCTGCTAAGTCTCTTTCATCTTCTGCTAGTAATAGTCTCATTTCTCAACACTCACTTGCTTTAGTTTATTTCATCATTAATTATATAAAAGTAACTAAAATCTAGTTTAAACATAGACTTTAGCTACTTTTATTTTTGACATTATCTAATTTATATTGCTTATAAAAATTTTAAAAGTTGGTTTATTATTTAGATACTGCTTTATATTATTTTCTACCTATTAATAACCCGCTTTTGTATATAGTCTTTCATTCCCTTACCATAACCCCATTTTTCAGCATATTCTTCTGTAACATCTGAATTGATAATTTGGAATTTTGTAAAACCTGCTTTTTATAATATCGACCATCTCTTCTTCCAGAAGAGCCCCAGCACTCAAGTACAATATAGTTTTTCAGAATTTTTCCACTTTTCTGGTAAGCTTTGTTTTAAAAATTATATCAGAAATAACAAACATACCATCATCTTTTAATATACGATAGATTTCATTGTAAACTTGTTGTTTATCTGGTTCAAGGTTAATCAACAGTTACTAATAACTCTATCCACCGATTTGTCCTCTAAAGGAATATCGATTAGTTCACCCTTAATAAATTCTATATTATCAAAAGTTCTTGCTTTCAACTACTTTACGAGCTTTTTGCAACATAGAGTCCAATCTATCTAAAACCGTAAAGAGTTCCAACTTTAGGATTCTTCATCTTTGTAACGAAAAATATCCATACCTGCACCACAACCTAAATCAATTAGAGTTTGTCCTTCTTTAATTTTTAAGTGGTTAATTGGATTCCCAAGAAAGCCCATATTAATCTCATCAGGAAATTCATTGATAATATCTTCATCATAACCTAATGACATACTAAGTGCTTTAGAATCCACTTTGGTCTTTTTGTTTGTTTTTGATATATCATCATAGAATTTTCCTACAGACACTCTTATTTTTAATATTATTTAGTGACACCTTGCTCTTCCCTTTCTTAACTTTTTCTAGGAAATTTAGTTGCTTGAATTTTACAACTCAAGCAACTAAGTTCATCTTTATTTTATCATAGATTAATAATTTTTACTAAAATTATAGTTTTACGATTTCTCTATATCTAAATGTTAGATTTGGTCTTCCCGAATTAAAGCATTTAATTTTTCTTCTTTGTATCCAACTTCTTTAAATACTCTATCAATTTCTTCTTTAATAATTTTTAGTAAGATTATCTGGATGTACTTCTAAACAAGCATTTACAGTTAAGAAAATAGGTGCAGTATTATCATTAGACCTGCAACATTAGCGCCTTCAGTAAATAAGAAAATAATAAGTACTAAAAAATAAAAAGTAACTTTAGACCTGCTAAAATTACTTTTTATGAGAAATATATTAAAGCTTTATACTCTTCTTCTGTAAGATAACTAGAAATAGCTCCTGTTTTTGTAGTTGTAAGACTTGCATAGTTTGTTGCAAATATTGCCATCTCTGCTAGTTCTTCTGTTGATATATCATCAATATTTTTGATTTAATAACTTAGATAAGAATGAGCCTGCAAAAGCATCTCCTGCTCCAGTTGTATCTACTGCTTTTATATCAGGAGTTGTTGTTACTACTTTTTATCTTTTGTAGTAAACTTCTGTCCCCATGCTCGCCTTTTAGTATAAAGAACAACTTTTTAAGTGTTTAAAATTTTTTCTAAAAGCAACATTAATATCTGTTGTCCCCTGTTAAAAACTCAAGCTCATTATCCGCTACTTTGATAACATCTACATAAGGAAGAAATTCTTTTTATAGTTTCTAAATAAACTTTGTGGTCATCCCAAAGGTTAAAGCGCAAATTTACATCAAACGATATTAAAACTCCTGCTTCTTTTTGCTTTCTTCAAAAAGAAGATGATGACTATCTTTTGATTCTTCTTGAATAGCGATACTTGCAAAGTGAATAGCATTAATCTCTGATAAATATACCTTTTTCTACATCTTCTTTACTGATTCGTAGTGTGATGACCCTTAAAGTAAAAACTAAATGAACGGTCTCCAGTTTCATCTAAAGAAACAATGCTAATGGTGTAAAACTGTCTCCTTTTTCGTGACACATATTTACAATCTACATCTTCTTTTTCAAAGTATTTTTCTAGGAAATCTCCAAAAACCATCTTGTCCTAATGAAGTAAGCAAATAACTTTATGTCCTAATTTTTGTGTAACACAAGCTACATTAGCAACTACATCCTCCTGCTTCTTTTTAAAATGATTTTTACTGTGTCAATTGTTCCAACACCTCTCCGATAAAAATCTATTAGCATTTCTCCTATACATAAAACTGCCATTTTAGTTCTCCTCTCTTACGTTAATTACTCCTAATTTTTCACAACAAACTTATTCGCTGAAATTTTAACACTGTGATTATTTGGGTAAAATCTATTAGAAATAACAAAAGCTACCATCGTTCGCAAATAGTTCTACTGATGAACTATCAAAAACTATTTCAACATTTTTCTAAATCTAATTTGTACTTTCTATTGTCTCTACCATAACCAGTTGTGCCATAATCAACTTTAAGTTCACCTTCTAAATAGCTTTAGTCTGAAATCATCTACAATGATTTCAAAAACTTTCACCATCTTCTTGTTTTATAGTACCACGTTTTTTTCATTAAATTCACTTGTTTTTATCTCTTCTCCAAGTAATGATTGAACGGACTATGCAGTGTTTGACATAGCTTTCCATCACGATAATTTTACAACACGTGGGATAGTTAAACAATTTTGGTAACCAAAGTTCGTAGTTGGGTTTGTATAGCTACTATCTGGCACTGCCATCCAAACCGATTAGCATACGCTCACCATCTTCATCAACAAAAGTTTGAGCCGCATAAAAAATCATGACCATAGTCTAATAGACTATAATTATTTATCTTTTCTACATTCTCATTCCTTCTTCAACAACCGAATCACTATTTGATACATATTTTGGAAATTAGCGTACATTCTTGATATACCTTGTGAGAGAATATAAATATTTCTTTACCATCTACTTCAAAAATAATCTGGACATTCCCATAAAACCTAGATTTTTTTCAGAGTAGATTGTTTTATAGTGATTGAGCGTGTCTTTTATCATAGACGACTAGACAACCATAATCATTCTTATCACGAGCACCTAAAACTAGTAACTCTTTTCCATTTTTCAAATACTTTTTGGATCTCTAACATGATTTTGACATATTAGGATAATCATCTGTTGTTAGTAGACATTTCTTCTCAGTAAAGTTGATTCCATCCTCTGTTGAGAATGTTATAGTATTGTGACCACGCCCAGCATGAACGTAGTCATAATCTCCTTTATATTTCACATTTCCTGTGTAAATAGAAAACTAATTTCCCTGTTTTCTATATTGGCGCTTCCTGAGTAAACACCATGCGTTTCTTCCGCAATTGTTGGTGATACGAAAAACACCCTTATCTTCATAGTTTCCAAATCACTGCTAGTATAATAATACCAATGTTTTAAACCACCGTTTACTTCGTATGAATATTGATGAAAAATATGATATTTCCATTAAAGTAAGCTAAACCATTTGGATCATTTAACCAACCATGTCTAGGGTTCTAAATGAAGATTTTGTTTCCAGTTATTAGCTAGCATTTGCTAATTCCTCCTTAGTTTTAAAAGAAATATGCTGTTACTGAGAATGCTACGATGAATGATAATGCTAAACCAATTGCAAATGTTGACCAGTGGTTCGCAGGAATTGATATAAATCCTGGAATACCTGCTGCACCTAGTGCTGATGCAAATACTTTGTTAAGACCAATCCATGCACTTCCGACCGCACTTCCTGCAATTGCTCCGTAAAATGGATATTTAAGTCTTAAGTTAACCCCAAACATTGCCGGTTCTGTAATACCTAGTAATGCAGAAATACCTGATGCTGAAGAAATTGACTTCATTTTTGTATTTTTAGAGAATACTAATACTGCAAGAACAGCTGCACCTTGAGCTACGTTTGACATGGATGCTATTGGGAAAATAAATGTAAGACCTGTTGCTGCAAGTAATTGAGTTTCGATAGCTGCGAAGCTTTGGTGAAGACCAGTAATAACGATTGGTGCATATAATAGACCAAAAATACCAGCTCCTACAAATCCACCATTAGTGTATAACCACTGTAATCCTTCTCCAAGAAGAGTACCAGCTTCACGAAGTACAGGTCCCATCCAAGCGAATGTTACAAATCCTGTTACAAATAACGATACTAATGGTGTAGTTAAGTTATCTAACCATGATGGAGTAACACGACGTAAAAATTTTTCAATAGTCGCAAGAACCCAAGCCGCTGCTAAAATCGGTAAAACAGTACCTTGGTACCCTACTTTAGCAATTTTAAATCCAAATACATCCCAGTATCCAAGAGATGTTACTCGTTGCAGACCATCTACAGCTTGACCACTTTGATTAACGATGTCCAAAGCAGGTGCTAACAATTGGTTAGTAGCTGGATCTAATTTACCAAATACATGGAAGTTCATTACATCTGGGTGAACCATTAACATTGCAAGAGCTGCCCCAAGATATGGATTACCACCAAAACGTTTAGTAGCAGAGAATCCAATTAATACTGGTAAGAATACGAACGGTGCATTGGCAAACACGTTAACCATATCAGCTAAGCCAGCGATACTTGGATTCGCCTCAATAACTGATTTTCCAGTATAGAATAAATCTTTTGCTGTAAGAACGTTGTTGATACCCATTAATAGCCCTCCAGCAACAATTGCCGGAATAATTGGTACGAAGATATCACTTAGCATTTTTACAAAAACGTTGAAGTGGGTTTCCTTTTGGTCGCTTAGTCTCATCTTTTTGTGAAGACTCATCTGAAGCTTCCCTTTATATACTTCGTTATAAGCTGCATATACTTGCTGAACAAGTCCACTTCCAAAGATTAATTGAAGTTGTCCGTTATTAAAAAAATACTCCTTTAACTCCTTCAATATCTTCTAATTTTATCTTTTGTCATATTTATTCTCATCGTTTAATTCCAAACGAAGACGCGTAGCACAGTGGACAACACTGCGAATATTATCGACACCACCGCTGTGTTCCACAACTTCATTAACAACTTTTTAAATCCATAGTCATTTCTCCTTTTTATTTTTAATTTATACGATGACATTTAACAATTACCAAATTTTTAATGGTAACGTTACTTTTTATTGTAACCCACTTAGAAAAGTTTGTCAAGTAAAAAGTAACGTTACCTTTTTACTTGATTTTTACTTTTCTTGCTCCACAGTAATATTTTTGATATAATCTAAGAACATGAAAATACTGTAGAAAGCGAGGTTAGTATGGATTTTAAGATATATATTTAATACATCTCGTCTAGTTACTAATTTACCAAAAACTCCTATTGTAAAAATACTTTTTCATAATCAATCTTATCCTCATCAGCTAATACTAATCTCCAAAAAGTTCTTTAGTATGGTGTAATTTCTACCTTCTTTTTCCTTTTCTTGCCTCTGTAGATATTCATTAGTCTTACTCTTTCTTTATTTAACTCTCTGTTTATATTTTGAATGATATGAAATCTATCAATTATTATACTGGGCATTTGGGAAGTGTTTTTATTATATCCATATATGGTGGGTATATATCTATACAGATTGTTTTAACCTTTGTTTTTGTTTTTTTCTTTTAAATCTAAGGAAGTAACTATTTAGGATATATTTTGTTCTACCTTCTACTATATCTATAAAAATCATGTGTTTTAGCATCCAGAAATACAAAGCTCATTGAATGTTTACTATCTTTTGTTGATTTTATTTCATCAAAGCATAAGTGTTGCGGAAGGCTTTTATAACAATTTACTTCTACTTGTTTTCTGCAAGATTTTTAGTATTCTTATTGTTGTATTTTCTGATACGTTATGTTCTTTAGATATTTGTTTAAATGATAATGTAGCTGTTAGAGCTTTTAAGATTGATAGTTTTACATTTTGAGAGATGTGACAATGTTTAAGTACAAGAGATGTTCTAGCTACAAACTTTTTTTATTGCATTGTTTACATTTAAATCTTTGTTTTTTTAGAGTTAATCGTGAGGGTATGCCTGATAGTTTCAGTAGAGTTTATATGATTAGAAATCACCCTTTGATACTATTACAACATTTGTGTTGTTTTTTTCGATGACCCTTTTATGTTTGTCCTGAAGGTAGGATCTATTATTATATTTTTATCTTTTTATTTGTAGTAATTCTATGATACAATTATTCATGACAAAATATCCTTTCTTAGTATTTAGGCTCACTTTATATTTTATTGGATATTTGTCTTTTTGTATATAGAATAAGGACTACCCCTGAAAAGGGGTGGTTTTTCTCTGTGGGTATAACCCTTTGTTACTAACACGCGCCTCAAGGCGCTGGCTTTCACATCCGTTCAAGCCCTATTGTATTTTTGACGCCCGCTACCCGTTAAACGGGTTTATTTTTATTTTTCTTATTTCCGAAATGGATTTGTATATTCTTTTTGTTGTGAGTTTATCCATCGCAATATCATGCGATTCTTGTTCTCTTATACTTTTTCTTATTGTACTTTCATTCAATCCTACTGTACTCACATAATATCCTTCTGCCCAAAACTTTCTATTTCCCATACTTATATTTCAAGTTTGAATGCATATCAAATATCATCAATGAACTTTTTCCTTTCAAATATCCCATTATACTTGATACACTGTATTTTGGTGGTATTGATAGCAACAAGTGTATATGATCTGGCATTATATGTCCCTTCTATTATTTCTACTCCTTTATACTTACATAACCTTTTGTATTATATTTACTATATCTCGTTTGTATTGATTAAATTCGATTTTTTTCGTCTATACTTAGGTGTAAATACAATCTGGTATTTACATACCACTTTTGTATGCGATAAACTATTATGTTTATTTGCTATTATAAAAATCATCCTTTCTATATTTTTGAGCTTGAACTACTCTTATTTTATCAAGAAAGGATGATTTTTCAATTGTTTAACTTTTTATCTCGCACCCGCATAGCGGGTGGTTTTTTTGTTTCGGAGACTTCGCCTCCTCAACTGGCTTAAAGCCATTAATTAAAATCCGGAGCATGTTTTTCCATGCCCTGGATTTATTACTCGCAACTTAAAAATAAAAAATCTACTGTTAAAATTACTTAACAATAGATTTTTCACATTTACTTTCAATTCATATGTTTTCACAATCTCAATGTATTTTTCTATCCACTAATTTCGGTATAACTATTTTCTTAGAGTCACATTTTACTATTTTTAGAAAGCCAGATTTTTAAATAACCCCTATTTATCTCTACAAAATGCTCTTCATCCTGAAAATTTTTAGGGTTAGTGACATATATCGCAGTTAATAAATCCCAAATTATTATGTAATCAATATTATAATCTTTACTATGGTATTCTATCCACTGTTTACATTCTTCATATAATTCTACACTGTATCCTTTAAAAGATGAAATTATACCTTAACTTCATCTAAAAATAATTTAGACTCTAAACAAGTATTCCCCGTTAAGATAACTGGACTCTTCACATTTGAAAGAACCTCAAATGAACTATTATGAGCTACAGATAAATTTAATTCATTCATTACCTTTTCATTTTATTATCAATGGTTCAGTAATACCTCCCTATAATCACAATATTTTTATTCTCTCAAACACTTTATTATCTAGAAGATAAGCATCGGCAATATTTTTAAAGATCCAGTTGCCAAAATTGTAATTTCATTTGGATGTTTTTGTTTCTTCTACAAGAAACTTTGCCGCAGAATTTTCTAAAAACTCTCCTCATTTTTATTCCCAAAATAAACTGGAATATCTATATTAAACTTGAAACTAATACCTTTGTACTTTCGATTACTTTTTCTAAAAATATCATTACCAAAATGTTAGTGAAACTCCTAATAAATCAACATGAGGATTTTTATAAAGATATAACAAAGTTAATCCATCATCAATATCTCTATAGTTAATTCCCTATGGTGTTATCACAATCATAAATTACTTTCATTAAAGACTCTCCCTTTTTAAACTCAATCATTTTTGCTTCTAAGTATTCCGCTTCAGATAAATCATGAGTAACAAAGATTATTGATGTATTATATTTCTCTTATAATCCTCACTAAATTCATTATCTCTAATTTAATCTCTTTATCTAATCCAGTAAAAAGGTTCATCTAGCACAACAATTTCGGTTTTGATATAACCGCTCGTGCTAAAGCAACTCTCCTTTTGTTGTCCTCCTGATAATTCTCTAGGATACTTATTTAATTTATCTTGTAAATGAATATCCTTGGCAACTTCGTCTACCATGTTTTTATTTTATGTTTAGGATACTTTTTCATTTTTAAGTGAGAATTCAATATTTTTCAAAAATTGTCATATGTGGAAATAATAAATTATCTTGGAACATTAAAAACAATATCCCTTTTTGTTTACAGGAATATTATTCACTTTAACTCCATCCAAAAGCACATCTCCACTATATTCAGTCTCTAATCCATTTTATTATTTTTAGCAAGGTTGATTTACCACAGCCTGATGGACCAATTATAGCTATAATCTCTTCTTTATTAATCACAAAATTGTAATTGTCAAAAATCAACTTATCTTTATATGAAAAACTTATATTTTTTTAAAGTTAAAATTTCCATTTTTCTCCTTATATATCCAACTTATCATAAATCTAAACACCATAATTACAATCACGCATGTTACTAAAAACTATCCCATAAACAGATGAAATATGTCTGTCTTTAGCATAGATATAAGGGAACATAATTAAAGTATATGTTTTTACACTACCCCGCTCTATTAAAAGATACTCACAAAAATACTGGCTAATAGATACTAAAAATACCAAAGTAGACGTTATTACCAGTCCCCGTGATATAAGTGAAGTGTAATTTTTCTAAATGTCATGAAAGTACTAGCACCTAGGCTTCTTGCTTGTTTTTCTATATCATCCCCTACAATTTTTATTATAGGTTCAAGTCCTAAAACTGCATAAGGTATACATACAAATAATTCTAACAAAAATTACTCCTATTACATTGTTTTGCTATACCTAACTTAATAAATGATAAATGAATACCCATCGATATAGAAGTCATAGGAATTAAAAATGGTATTATCAATATAAACCTAATAATCCCTTATATTTAATCTCGTACAACGCTAAAGCCTTTGCTATTGATAAGCACATATTACACTAAGAAATGTTACTGTCACTGAAAGCAATACACTAAATCCAAGAGTAGATAATTCTACTTAATGCCGTATCCCACATCCTAAAATGAAATTTCACTAGAAAAATATTTAGGGTACTCAATTTTTCAACAAAATGCCCAAGCAACAAATTGTATCATTAAAATTGAAAAATATAATCATGCTACCTTCTAAAAATCTTTTTAATCATTTATTTCACCAACTTTAACCATTTTTAAATATAAATATCATAACGATTGTTGAAATAATACCAATACCAAAAATAAACATATTATATGCCATTGCTTTCTGGTCTATCGTCAATAACGGATTAGTATATGCATTATAACTTAGTGTCGCTAGTGACTTAGGAGAACTAGGGACATAATAATTGAGGGTACTTCATAATCACCAAATGCATATAAAAAACAATAATGAACATATAAAAAAATATTTGGTAACATTAATGGTAATGTTATCTTCTTAAAGACATTAAATTTAGATGCACCTAGACTTCTTGCCTGTTTATAGTAATCACTATTTATTCTTCTTAGTACAGCAACTAATGTTACCGTAACAAACGGTATTTCTTTTTATCAAATAACATATTATTATTCCAATAGAATTTTTCAGAAAAATAATAACAATGGAAATCTCTCTGATTATTCAATAATCCTATACTATACACTAGTCTAGAAACTAATCCTGTTTGTGATAATAATTGAATAACAACTAATGCAAATATCATATGTGGTACAACAATTGGGATATTCATTATTCTTTCAGCCATTTTACTGTTATATTTATTAATAATTATTGATAGTAATATTCCTATTATTATAGATAAAATAGCTGATACAAAAGAATATATAAAAGTAAATTTAATACTTAATAAAAATGTTTTTGAATGTAGTATTTTTTATAAAAATCTAACGTTATATCCGTCATACCTATTTCGGGAAAAATACCTAAACTTTGACTTATTCCTGTATACAACGATAATAATATTATGGATAAAATTATAGTTATGGCAGGAACTACCATAACTATAATTTTTATTTTTATTTAGCATTTAAAACTTCTTCTTCCCAAATTTTTTTCAAAGATTGGAACTAGTTTTTGCTGGCATTTCTGGAATACGTTTTTAACTAATTCACTTTTGTGGTAAAGTAGCAACACCTAGTTTAATTCCATCTAATTGACTCTTTTCTGCACTGCTTAATTTATTAATATCGAATACAGGCATATCTCCCCATACTGATGGATTGTATTTAGATAATGTGCTTCAGCAGAAATAATTTGGTTTGCAACTAGCATTGCCCCAGCTTTATTCTTAGAATTTTTAGCTATTGCAACAAAGTGCGTATTTCCAACAGTTCCTTTATCAAATAAGAATGTTTTAGTTGACTTAGGAAAAGTTCCTTTTTTTCAATGTTTGCAGACGCTGAGTTAGGATTATAACTCATCGTAAAAATCGACTTCTCCATCTTTAAACATATTATCTAAAGCAGGAGTATCAGCTGGATAAGTTTTACCTTGATTCCATAAATATGGTTTGATTTCTTTTAAATAATCCATTGCTGGTTTAACAGCTTTTTAACTGTTTCATAATCAGCTTCCATTGTCATAAATTGTTCATAACCTACTGTATTTGAGATCACGTTTCTTACAAATGCTGAAGATGTAATCAGGCATAGCTGCATATGTAAATCTTCCTGGATGAGCTTTAACATACTCTTTTAATTTTTCTAAACTTGTAGGCGCTTCTTTCACTTTTATCTGAATTATAAATCATAACAAACTGGGCTTTTACCGTAAGGAACTTCATAAAATTTGTTGGATAACCAAAATCGCTTTTAACATCATTTGAATTTGCATCAATATTTTTTTCGAAGTTAGGTAGTTTATTAGCGAATGGTCCAAATAATAAATTATTCTTTTTAGCAGTATAGAAGTTTTCTCCGTTAATCCAAATTCAAATCAACACTTCCATCATCTTTTTTCCTGCTTTTATCTTCATTAATCATAAGATTCAACACTTCATCGATGTTCATTCCAACACGATTAACCTTAATATCATAATTCTTTTTGCACCATTGGAGCGAGTTCTTTGTCTACCCAATTATTAGTTAGTTCGCTTCTCCATATCCATAGAAATTTACTGTAGTTCCTTTAGACTTTTCTTTTAATTGATCAAAGTTTAAATCTTGAATCTGAGTAGATTCTGTACTTTGTTTTACTAGTTGGCGAACAAGCAGTTATCCCTAGAACTACTAATACTGCTGTTAGCAATATAGAAACATACTCAAGTATTCTTTTCATAATATATTAATCCTTTCTTATTTAGTTGAGAAAAACATTTTCTTTTCTCATACAATTATATGATACAAGAAATAATCTAATTTTTATAATATGTAAATAAAGTAACTATAAAGAATTAACTGTATATTTTTTTCTACTTTTTCAGTTCTTTCTATGATTTTTATTATTCTTTCTCAGTAATATTTCACTATTATTTATATATTTTTAGAATATAAATAATTTTTCTGAAATCCTCTGATTAAGTACCTAAAAATAATAGTATTATTTTTATTTAATTATCATTGATTAAAGCGTTTACTTAACTTACTTCTATTTTCTATAAAAATATTTAATTTATAAATTCTTTTAAAATAATTTCACATTGAATTTTATATATTTATATCTTATACTTGTATATGTAGATATAAAAAGGAGCTATATATATTATGAAAAATAAAAACTTGTTATGTCTATTTCTTCAGTATTAGCTACAGTTGTTCTTGCAACTGGATGCGCACAAAAAAACTGAAGAGAAGAAAAATAAGAGTGGAGATAATAAAATAACTCTTACTTATGATCAACTTAGATCAAGAGAAAATACAATGGGAGCACTATGGTATCAAAAATGCTGCTGAAGTAGATGCATTATACCAACAAGGTTATAACGTTGCTACTAATAAATTAAAAGAATTATTAAAACAGCCTATGGATAAACCTTATTCTATCGTATTAGATATTGATGAAACAGTATTAAGCAATATTCCATTCCAAGTAAAAATGGTTAAAGATGGAACAGCATTTAATCCTAAATTATGGGATGAATGGGTTCAAAAAGCAGAAGCAAAACCTGTAGCTGGAGCTAAAGAATTCTTACAATTTGCAGATAAAACAAAGTTCAAATCTACTACATCTCAGATAGAACAGATGCTCAAGTAGATGCAACTATTAAAAACCTTGAAGCACAAGGACTACCTGTTCAAGGTCGTGATCACCTAATGTTCAAAAAGAAGGTGATAAATCTAAAGAAGGACGTCGTCAAAAGTTTTTAAAACATACTAACCTTTGTTATGTTATTTGGTGATAACCTAGTCGACTTCGCTGAATTCTCTACTAAATCAGAAGCTGATAGAGATAAAATGTTTGAACAATTAAAAGCCGAATTTGGTGATAAATTCATCATCTTCCCTAACCCTATGTACGGATCATGGGAATCTGCAGTATACCAAGGTGAGAAAAAGATGGTAAAGGGCAATCTGAAGCTCGTTTTGAACGCCTTAAAAGGATACTACTTTAAGAACAATAACAAATTAATTTAAATAAAAAGGCTCTTTGTCAAATTCGGGGCATGGAGAAAAATAGAAAATAAGATCTAGGCAGCATTTTGCTGCTTAGTTTTCTTATTTTCTTTTAAGTTTGATACTATTTTATACTCAGAAACAAATAATCTAGACATAATTAAAATACGTAGTCTAAAAATGACTAAAGCTAGAATATCCATAAGATACTCTCTTAGTAGTTTTTATTTTTATTATTAAAATCCTTCTAATGGTACCATTAGAATACTCATATTTAACAGCGTTAAGCATATACTTTTGTGCTTTTTTTCATAGTATTTATGGCTTTTAGATACACCTTTTAGATAATCCCTCTAGTATCCATATCTATATATTTCTCTAATTCTACAGAGTCTTTAGCCTTACTAGCCTCTCTTATCTCATGTACTCTCTCATAGCTAACTGTAAATCCAGCATTTTATATCTAATATATAATCTAATACTTCTTTTCTAGTTACATAGTGTTTAAAAACTTCTAGAATAGAATGTTTTTGTTGAATTTACTTTATCTCATCTTCTAATATTACTTTCCAGTAGTCTTTAAAATAGTGTAAATAGAACCTTTTTATTCTTATATTGATTCATTAATCTTACTCTAGCTTTATTTAATTCTCTATTAATATTTTTGAACCATATGGAATCTATCTATTATTATCTCAGCGTTAGGAAACATCTCTCTAATCATATTCATATAAGGAGGGTAAATATCTATACAGATCGTTTTTACTTTTCTTCCTTACTTTTCTTGGATATCTCATAAAAGTATTGTTTTAATATATGTTTGTTCTTCCATCTACAATATCTATAAAGTCATGTGTTTTAGCATCTAAGAATACAAAGCTCATACCATTTTTTTACTATCTTTAGTTGACTTTATCTCATCAAAACATAGGTGTTCTGGTAAGTTTGAATGAGTCTTAACTCTGCAGCCTCTCTACATGATTTCATTACTCTTACTACTGTAGATACTGATACATTACTTTAATTCAGCTATATCTTTAAAGATAATGTTTTAGATAGATTCTTCATCTTGTGGATAGGTCATCAACATACTGCTTCCTATAAGAATAGATGCTATTCCTACACTAAACTTTCTTTATAGAAAATTTTTCTTTTTCTTAAATTATTCATAATATCTCCTAATAAGTTTTTCTTTTTAAAAATTTAGTGGGACGACTCTAGAAAATAACTTCAACATATTTTCTGATTCAATCCCATTATTTATTACTTATTACGCTATTTTTAAAATTAATAGCTCCATTTGCTTTTTATCGTTTGATTTTTATATTTTGCTGAAATTTATATGTAGCCATTGAATTTCTTAACTCCTCTGGAACAACAAACTCTAAAACAATTTTTATTAGAATCTTCACTGATTACTTTCAAAGTAACATCTTTCCAAGAGTTACCATCATGGAATCTAAAACTTAAATCACTTGCTTTTAGATTTTTTTCCATTAACTGTCATCACATAGTTTTTCCATCTACTTTTGAGATTACAGCTTTATCTCCAGTATAACTTGTCACTTCTGATACTTTCTCTTCTGGTGCTGGTGATTCTGGTGTTGTATTTGGTTTATCAGCTTTGTCATTAGCAAGTTTATTTTTCTTCTTCAAAGTTTCTAATGCTCTAGTAAGTTTTCCAACTTGTTCTTCTAGAACTTCTGCCGTAGCCTCGCTTTGTAATAATGCTTGTGCTTTTTGCTCTAGCTGTTTTCCATGCTTTTTCTTGAAGGCTATCTTTTAATTTGTAGTTATCTTCTTTTGTTGGATCTTGTTCTACCAACTTTTGTAGTTCTGTTTTCAACTCGTCTCACATTTTTTTGTTGGTTTTGTTATATTTCCTGCGTTACCTTCTTCTTTAGGTTTTTTTCTTCACTTGGTTTCGAAGCTTCTGTAGAATTTTCTATCGCAGCAATCGCTTTTTCAAGAGCTACAATTTGATTATCTACCTCTTCTTTTATTATTACTTTCCGCTAGACACGATTCGCTAATGCTCTTGCTCTTCCTCCAGTTTGTTTGTAGTTCTGAACTAGCTTTTTTTATAACTATCTTCTAGTTTTTAAATCTCTATCTGCTAATTCTTTTAACTTAGCTTTTGAAGTTGCTAAAGTATCTTCTTGCGGAGCAGGTTTTTCAGTTTCTGAAGGTTGAGCCACTTCTTTGTTTGTATAAACAAGAACTATTTCTTGATCCTTTGTTCCAAATTTCCCTGATAATGCCTTTATTATCTTTAACAATGACATTTTTGTAACCATCTATTGTATCTTTTTCTACACTATAGTTAAACCATGAATACCCCGTTACATACTTTATCACCTTTTAATGTTTTTACCATTTTCATCTTGATATTTCATAGTAATAGTTCGCTTAACCGCTGATTTTACATTAGTAGTTTTTCTACCACAGCAGTTACTTTTATGTGCTTCGTCAAAGTTTACACCATCTGGCGCAAATACATATGTAAAGGTCATATCTGTATCTAAATGGTTAGGTAAAAACTATTTCGCTTCTTGGTAAGTACCATCTCCAGAAATACCATTTCCTAATTTTTCCGATAACCATCATTGATAATCAGATGCTTCTATATTGCTTCCTGTATGTATGGATTTGGCTATTCAACTCCGTTTTTGGTCAATAATTTTAACTTTTTGTAACATTTGCTTTTAAATTAGTTCCATATAAAATGAGCAACTGTTTTTACTAACATTTCCTTTTGTCAGTTGTTGTAGTTGTTAGAATCCGTGCTATGATGAGCTTGATAAGAGCTTATAGTTACAAAACTCAATACTGAATCTTGTTTAGTTTTTCCTGTTGGTAAAATTGTTATTACACGCCCATTTTCTCCACGTTCTTCTGAATATGTAGCTTTAGCCTTCATACCCAATGCGTCGGTAAATACTAAATTAAATGATTTTGCTGTTGAAGTTGTATTAGCTGGTAATTTAATAGTTGCTACTACATCATCACCTACTTTTTGTATGTAATTGAATTTGATAATTCTTTCCTCTTTTTGCTGCTGTAAAAGGATTTAAAACTTTAATCTTAACATTGTCAGCAGTTAAGTTTTCCCTTTTATAGTAACATTAACTTCTCCTCCAGCTGATTCTACCACTTTATCATCAAAACTATAACTACTAATTACTGGCTTTGCTGATGGTAGTGGGTTATTACCATTTTCACCATTCCCTGGTTTTTCTGGAGTTGTTCCTGTGTTCCTCCATGTGTCCCCTCCGGGTTTACCCGGTTTTTTTCACCCGGTTTATTAGGTCCTTCAGAGTTGCTTCATCTTCTGGTTTAACTAATTTTTAATTCTAAAACTTCTTCTAAAGTTTTTGCTTTTTAAGTTTTGGAATTAAATCTAATCTATTTTTGCTCTTATAAGTTTTTTTCAACTTTTACTTTTTCACTTCCTAGAGTAGCATTATGTATTTTCTCTTCTAAGTTTTTAATAGCTGCCTCTAAATCTTCTTTTTGTTGCTGATTCATTTTTCAACACCTCTCAGCTTCTGTTTTTGCACTTATCCATGCATTATTAGCTATTTGATTCCCTTGATTAGCTATATATCCAGCTTCCGTTCTTAGTTCTCTTTTACTAATTCTTCTAACTTATTACGCAACGCTTGATTTTGAAGCATCTCCCGGATTTTCAGAACCTGATGTTTTTCTTTTTACCAATAATGTTTGAATAGATTCGTTTGTATTAGCATCATGTAATACCATAAATCCATCTAAGATTTTTACCTTTACTAATCTTTTCATTAAAAGTATAACCTGCATTATCTTTTAAGCGTAAGTTTGTATTCTTCCTCTAAATACAATTCTTCTTCACTTAACATCCCTTGATTTGTTGTTTGTTCTACTACTTCTTCTGGATGTTTTACATTCTGTAAATTGAAAGTTAAAGTATCAAAAACAGGTTCTGTTTCTTTAGATACAAATACTGAATCAACTACAACTTTTGTTCTTTGTTCAGGTTGGTTTTTAATTTTCTCCAGCACTTTTGTTAAATCATTCAAATATCCACCCACATATATAGGTAATGTTTCCGGTTTTGCTAATTCTTCTTTTGCAGAATTTAATATATCTCAAGCTCTTTTTATTTCTCTTGTTTTTAATACTTCTTCTGCTTCTTTTTATTTTTTTCTTGTAATTTAGTTTTTTTAGTGATTAAGATCTATTTTCTTAACAACAAATACTGGGATATTTTCTCCATTATAGTTGAACGTTTTATAATCTCCGCTAGTATAATTTACTTTTCCTTCTTCTGTTACAAATAATGATACTGCCTCTGGTTTGAATTGCCAGTTAAACTGATCATTTTTGATACGTTTACTATATAATTAACTCCATTTACCTTACTTTCTAAGTCAAGTGTAACTATTCCATTTTCATCTGAACGAGAATTTTTAATGTAGTTATTTTTGTTTTTATTCCACTTGCCGAAAAGTTCTACACCTTTACTGGGTTTCCTTGCTCATCTACTACTTTAAAAACGAGCTTTAGTCATTTTTGCTTCATTATCATTAACTTTTTCTTCTTTAAACTCGATTATTCCTGTAGTTGTCTGAGTTACTGCTTTATTATCAATTGTTTTAATTTTTCCGTCTTTATCAGTTGTGAATACAACATTATCTCTTAAGAATGGTGTTTTTCTTTTTGAATTCTTAAGTCATATTTTGTATTTGGTTTTAAGCTTTTCGCATCAAGTGTTAGTTCCCCTGAAGCGTTTGTTTTAGCTTTTTTACTATATTTGGAATATTACTATCGAATCAAATAGTCTAAATGGTACATCTCCAAAAGGTCTATCATCATCTTTGTTACTACTTTTAGCTACAAGTTTATCTAATGTGATTTCTCCCGGATTTTTCAGAACCTGATGTTTTTCTTTTTACTGATAGTGTTTCAATAGTTTCTTTTTGTATTGGCATCCTGTAATACTACGAAGTCACCTTCTTTCTTAGCTTTTTACTAATCTTTCGCTAAAAGTATAACCTGCATTATCTTTTAAGTGTAAGTTTGTATTCTTCATCTAAATACAATTTCTTCTCCACCTAACATCGCTAGGGTTTGTTGTTTGTTCTACTACTTCTTCAGGGTGTTTTACATTCGTAAATTGGAAAGTTAAGTTCGCTAATACTGGTTCTGTTCCTTTAGTTACAAATACTGGTTCTACTACAGCTTTTGTTCTTTTTACTTCTGGTTTAGTCCTCTGATTTGATGGTTCTTCAGGTTTTGTATCTGGATTACCCTGGATTTGATGGTTGCTCTGGGTTTGATGGCTCTTCTGGTTTTACATCTGGGTTTGCCTGGTTTTGATGCTCTTCTGGTTTTTACATCTGGTTGTCCTAGTTTTGATGGTCCTTCTGGTTTCACATCTGGTTTACTCGGATTTGATACTCTTCTGACTTAACCTCTGGTTTATTAGGAACTACTGTTCCTTCTTCTATATCATATGAAACTGCAACTTTTAGATTACTTTTATCTATACTGAATGTTTGTTCCATCACTTTTTCTTACTACCGCTGTATTTGGTAATGTTTTTTTATTTTTAGCTAGTCTATCTTTTACTTTACCTAGTTGTTCTTTTTGTTAACTCTTTTGTTATACTTTCCCTGCTTTTTAATTTATCTACATGATATGTTGTTACTTTTTGTCCATCTAATGTAATTTTTACATCAACATTACTTTATATCTTTTGTAGCGGTTATTTTTATTAACGCTCTACCTTCATATTCTACTACTTTTATTTGTACATCTTGAGTTGCTTCTCACTTCTATATTTTCTTTTGCTTGTACTTCCGTTTTTCCTAATGGTTGTACTCCACTCAACATACTAGCTCCTATTATTACTGAAGCTACTCCTACACTTATTTTTCTTATCGAAAATAATTCTTTTTCGTTTGAATATATTTCTCATTCTTCCACTCCATTTTTTTATAAAAAAATATTTTTGTGAATACCTATGCTTTAGAAATAGTTTATCTTATCCTATATAACATAGTCATTCACCTTCGTGTTGTTATATCACATATCCTATAATACAATAAAAAAATATTGTTTTCAACAATATAACTAAGCTTTTTAGCGACAATCATTATCAATAATTTTATATTTAATTAGGAAATTAACCTATATGTAATTTATATACCCTAAATATAATATTATTATTAATATATTCTAAAAAAATAATAAATTGTTATTATCTTCATAGAAAAGTAAACCTGACATCTATTTTTAAAAATAAATGCCGGTTTATATATATATTCTTATTTAACTAATTTTACAAAGTATTTCAATGTTTTAATCAACTGTGCTGTATATGACATTTCATTATCATACCATGACACAACTTTCACCATTTGTTTTTCACCTTTTCCTATAACTTTAGTTTGAGTGGCATCAAACAATGAACCAAAACTCATTCCAATAATATCAGATGATACTATCGGATCTTCTGTATATCCATATGAATCATTTGCCGCTTTTTCATCACAGCATTGATTTCTTCTACTGTTGTAGTTTTTTCAATATTTACATATAACTCTGTAAGTGAACCTGTAGGAACTGGAACCCTTTGTGCAGCTCCATCTAATTTTCCGTTTAATTCTGGTATAACAAGTCCAATAGCTTTAGCTGCTCCTGTTGTATTTGGAACAATATTTTCTGCCGCTGCTCTTCCTCGTCTAAAATCACCTTTTTTATGAGAACCATCTAATGTATGTTGGTCTGCTGTATAACCATGAATTGTAGTCATAAGCCCTTGTGTTATTCCAAAATTATCATGAAGAACTTTAGCCATAGGTGCCAAGCAGTTTGTTGTACAAGATGCCCCAGAAATAACAGTCTCCTCTCCTGTTAATATCTCGTGGTTTACATTATAAACTATTGTTTTTACATCTGTTCCACCTGGTGCAGATAACAACACTTTTTTCGCCCCAGCTCTTATATGAGCTTCAGCTTTTTCTTTGCTGTTAAATCTACCACTACATTCTAATACAATGTCAACACCTAATTCTTTCCATGGTAATTTTTCTGGTTCTGGTTCCCCAAATACCTTTATTTCTTTACCATTAACGATAAACGCCCTTCTCCTTCTTCTACTGTTCCGTGAAAAAGGTCCTTGCGTAGTATCATATTTTTAACAGATATACTATTTGATCAATAGGTCGCATTCTTGATCTATTAACAGCAACAACCTCAATATCATCTACATGCTGAGCTTGAATTTGTCTTTAAGACCAATCTCCCAATACGTCCAAAACCATTAATAGCAACTTTTATTGTCATGTGTTTTTCCCCTGATAATTATTTTTACTTTCACAAGACAACATATAAAATTATCCCAAAATAAAATTTATGACAAATATAACTTTTTAATTTTTAATTTTATATTTAATTTTAATAATCTCATACAGCCTTGTAGTAAGCGTTTTAAACACCTACTTTGAGTATATCACAATTATGTAAAACTAACAATTTTTATTTAAGTTCTAAAAAAATAGATGAAAAATAAAATTTTATTTATTTCATTTTATTTTTGATTTATGTTAATATAACAAATATTTAACTTTATCTTATTATTACGTCTACTCAATACTATATTATTCTTTAAAAAAATTTAAAATAATTTTTATATTTTTCTATAAGTTTTATAACTTTAAAATAACGAACTAACGATGTATAATTATTATCAGTAATTATTTTATAAAAACTTAAAGGAGTCAACATGAATAAAACTAATTTAAAAATATGTCCTTATTCCTGCATTTGCTGCAACTGCATTTTTACCTATTTTTAGATAATTCTAATTCTGCAAAAAGCAAATGACGAAATCATATCTGAGCCAACTTCCCAAAATTTGGTAAGTGCTCAAAAAGAAAAATACTTCTTCCCTTAATAACAAAGAAGTAACTAATAAACTTCCATTGTCTTTAGTTGAATATAAGCAGAAAAGTGCTTTAGAGTTAGCAAAACTTATCCGTGAGAAAAAAAGTAACTAGCACAGAATTAGTTGATTTAGCTTATAAAGTTATAGAGAGAAAATAAAAATTAAATGCTGTTTTTAACTACAGAAAATGGAAAAATCCACATAGTATAGTTGATGAAGCCTCATAAAGAAGCTAAAGAAATTGATAATAGAATTACTGCTGGTAATGCATCTGCTAATCCTATTAATTGGGATGAACAACCTTTTTAGGTGTTCCTACATTAATTAAAAGGATTAGATCAAATAAAAAATGGTGATGCTTCTAATGGAGTTTATTTTAATAAAAAAATAAAGTTTCTAAAAGTGATTTAATGGTCGCAAAAGAATTTAAAAAAACTAGGGTTTGTTATTCTTGGGCAAACAAACTACCCTGAACTTGGTACTAGAAATATTACCGACTCAAAACTATTTGGTCCTGCTGGAAATCTTGGGATTCTACTCGTAACGCAGGTGGTTCGTCAGGAGGATCTGCTAGTGCTGTTTCTAGTGGTATGGTCGCTATTGCTAGTGGGAGTGATGCTGGTGGTTCTATCCGTATCCCAGCTTCTTGGACAGGTTTAATAGGCTTAAAAACCTCACAGGTCATGTAGTAAAATTCCCATTAGTAAAGGATATTAATGACGCGAAAGTTTATTTTGATAAAACAAAAATTAATAAACCAAAAACGCTTATTGAGGTTCCTAAAGATTTAAGAACTTTAAAAATTGCATACTCATTGAAAACTCCGCTTAAAGATGTGGAATTGAGTGAAGATGGTAAAAGCAGTTTTTAAAAGCAGTAGCTTTTTAAGAGAACAAGATTTACTGTTGAAGAAGTTAATGAATTTCCTATAGATGGCTATGAAGGAATTCGTACTTACACAGTTGGTGCTATAGGCGGCGCTTATGCTCAAGCTGCTAAATTAGCAAATGAAAGTACTAAGTACAATCTAGATCCTGCTACTTACGCATTAGGAAACTTCTGTTACTAAAGGACCAAATGCTAATACCGATATTTCGGGTGAAACCCTGGGTCTGTCTATAAAAAAACAAATGGATGAATTTTTATAAAAAAATATGATTTATTCTTAATGGCAACTAATGCCGTTACCGCTCCTTCTAATGATAAGAAAGTCGACCCTTATGTTGATCCAGAAATAGAGAAGAAACTTTATAATATTAACGACATTAAAGATCCTAAAGAAAGATTTAATCTTCTTGTTAAACAATGGGAGCCTATGATGAAGAGAACTCCATATACATGGCTATTTAACTTAACTGGAAATCCAGCAATCACTCTTCCTGTTTATAAAAGTGCAAATAATTTACCTTTAGGAGTAATGTTTGCTGCTCAAGATAACTCTGAAAAAAATTCTTTTTGGAGATGGGGAAACTTTTTCCCAAGATAATAACCAATTCGTAATGCATGAAAATATAAAAATTCTGCATCAACTATTAATGGAAATAAAATTGCAGAAAATACCTATGGTACTAAGTTTGAATACAATGTACCTAGCGAAGCACCTAGTGTACCAACCCTACCTGAATTAGAACTAAATGATTCTAGGAATACCGTTACTATTAAATTAACTAATGGCACAAGTGTCGAACTTGATAATAAACTAGCAAACGGCTTGAATTTTGAAGCACAAGATATTACTAACAATCTTAATTTAGACGAGATAATAAATAAAATTTTTAGAGGATAAAAACTACTGTATTAAAAATAAAGGTGAAATTTCTACTATTCGTGTATTAGATTTGAACTTAACTAAACATAATAAAGAATTTATTTCAGATACTCAGCGTATCGTCCATATAAAAACTTCTTGAAAAATGAAAAGAGTAAAGATATTTTAGTTTATCATATAAAAGAAGATAATTCTCTAGAGTTAATCAAATCAACTGTTTCAAATGGTATATTAACATATACTATTAATCATTTTAGTAAATTCGTCATTATCGGTAAAACAAAAATATCTCATCAAATCGATTCTACTGATAAAGATAATGATAAAAAAATTTCTCAGTATTAGATAACAAAGGTGCTAAAAAGTAATTCAAAAATAATATTTTACCTAAAACTGGTATAACATCTGGTAGCAATGTTTCATTAGGTCTAATTTTTATTTTAATAATTTCTGCTCTTTTAAGATTTAAAAAGCATTAAAATAATATGAAAAGTAAAGCTATGTAGAATTGAAGCAAATCTTCAACTCTACATAGCTTTTTATTTTATTTCTCTGCAACTTTCAAGCGAGCCAGTGCTCTTGCTAAAGCTAGTTGAGCACGACGAACATCAAGAGAATCTTCTTTTTCTGAAGACGTTCTTCTGCACGCTGTTTTGCTCTTTTAGCACGCTCTACATCTATATCTTTTATCTAGCTCAGCAGTTTGAACTATTACAGTAATTTTATCTTTATGCGTTTCTACGAAACCTTTACTTATAGCTAGACTTTCCTCTCGACCATCTGGAAAAACCACCTTCAATGGACCTATTTTTCAATGATGCAACCATAGGGTACGTGATTTGCCATTATCCCTAGTTGACCACCTGTAGTATCCAGAACTACCATAGAAGCATTTTCAGCGCTATAAGCTTCTCCATTAGGAGTAACAATACTCACATCTAAAGTATTCATCTATTTACCTCCTATTGTATTATACTTCTACTCCCAGTTTACGAGCTTTTTCTAATACATCTTCAATTCCACCTACAAGACGGAAGCAATCTTCTGGAATGTGGTCATATTTACCATCTAAAATTCCTTTAAATGCCTCTACTGATTCTGATACTGGAACGTAAGAACCAGGTTGTCCTGTAAATTGCTCTGCAACGTGGAAGTTTTGTGATAAGAAGAATTGAACACGACGTGCTCTATCAACTGTTTTCTTATCTTCATCACTAAGCTCATCCATACCTAGGATAGCAATGATATCTTGTAACTCACGATATTTTTGAAGAGTTCTTTGAATTGTTGTCGCAACTTTGTAGTGCTCTTCTCCTACGATTTCAGGAGCTAAAGCTCTTGAAGTAGAAGCTAGTGGGTCAACAGCTGGGTAGATACCCATCTCTGTTAACGCACGTTCAAGGTTTGTTGTCGCATCCAAGTGAGCGAACGTCGTAGCTGGCGCCGGGTCAGTGTAGTCATCGGCTGGTACGTAAATCGCTTGGATAGATGTAACAGAACCTTTTTTAGTTGATGTAATACGTTCTTGAAGACGTCCCATTTCTGTTGCAAGAGTTGGTTGATATCCAACGGCTGAAGGCATACGCCCTAATAATGCAGATACCTCAGACCCTGCTTGTGTGAAACGGAAGATATTATCGATAAATAATAGTACGTCTTGTCCTTCTTCATCACGGAAGTACTCTGCCATTGTTAATCCTGTTAAGGCAACACGCATACGTGCACCTGGTGGCTCATTCATTTGACCAAATACCATGGCAGTTTTATTAATAACTCCAGAGTCTTTCATTTCATAGTACAAGTCATTACCCTCACGAGTACGCTCACCTACCCCAGTAAATACTGAAAGTCCTCCGTGTTGTTGTGCTACGTTGTTAATAAGTTCTTGGATAAGAACTGTTTTCCCAACTCCAGCACCACCGAATAGTCCAATCTTACCACCTTTAATATATGGTGCAAGAAGGTCGATAACTTTAATACCTGTTTCTAATACCTCAACATGTGTTGATAATTCTTCGAAAGTTGGAGCTTCTTTATGAATAGATTCTTTTTGAACTTCTGCTCCAGCTTCTTCTCCGTGGTCAACTGCTTCACCTAATACGTTGAACACACGTCCTAATGTATAGTTACCTACTGGCACTGTAATTGGTGCTCCAGTATCAACTACTTCTGCCCCTCTGTTTAATCCATCAGTAGATGACATCGCAATAGTTCTTACGACATTATCCCCGATTTCAAGAGAAACTTCAAGAACTAATTTTTCTTTTTTTCCATCGCCTTTTTCTATATAAACTTCTAAAGCGTTTAGTAGATTAGGCATATGCCCTGATTCGAATTTAACGTCTACTACAGGTCCCATAACTTGGAGAATATAACCTTTATTCATATGTTGTTTGCTAACTTAATAGCTTCTCCTTTCTTATTTACTATTTTGTAGCTGCCGCTCCACTTACAATCTCAGTGATTTCTTGTGTAATTGCAGCTTGTCTTGCACGATTGTATTTAATCGTAAGTGTATCAATAATATTTCCTGCGTTATCAGTCGAATTTTTCATCGCTGTTTTTCTTGCAGAATGCTCACTAGCTTTACTATCCAATATACTTCCATAAATCATACTTTCTGCATATTGAGGTAGCAAGACATCTAGTACAGCTGCCTCACCAGGTTCAAACTCATAAGCACCAAGCACTTTTGTTTCTGAATTTGTAAATTCTTCTGTGTTCTCAACTGGAAGCACTTGGCTTTCAGTTACAACTTGTTGAATCATACTAACAAAGTGATTGTAATGTATATAAATTTTTATCGTATTCTTTATCTATATAATATCCCACTATCTTGTTAGTTATTTCCTTAACCTGCGTGAAACTTGGCTCATCTGGTATATCCCTATAACTATCAATTACATTATAGCCATTTTTCTAAAGAACTCTGCTCCATAATTACCAATAGCAACTATACCATAATCGCTATCTTTTGTGACGAGTACTAACAGTGTTAACAAAATTTCTAATAATATTAGAATTAAACCCACCACATAAACCACTATCACTAGTAATTACTACATAAAGAGTTTTCTTCGCTTCTCGTTTTTCTAACATAGGATGTTTTTATATTAGCATTACCACCAAAAAATAGTTCCCATAACTTCTTGCATTTTTCTCATATAGGGATTAAACTTTTGAGTGTTAGTTTGTGCTTTTAGAAGTTTTGATGTTGATACCATCTCCATCGCTTTTAGTTATATGACTAGTTTTCGTAGAATTGATTTTTATTTTTAATATCTCTAAGTGACGCCAATTAGTTCACCACCTTTACTCTACTTATCATACTAGGCAAAAAGTTTTCTTGAATGCAGCTATTACTCCATCCATAACTTCTGTCGCTGGTAAGTCTTTTGTTTCAATTATATGCTTTAACTGCTTCTGTTTCATGTGCATCTAAATATGCGTATAATTCTTGTTCGAATCTATGAATATCTTTAACTTCAACGTCATCTAAGAACCCATGAGTTAAAGCATAAAGAATCATTACTTGTTTTTCTACCGGAATTGGTTTATGTAAGTCTTGTTTTAAAACTTCAACTGTACGTTTACCACGCTCTAATTTTTTTCACGTGTTGCTGGATCTAAGTCTGATCCGAACTGAGCAAAAGCTTTTCTAATTCACGGTAAGATGCTAAGTCAAGACGAAGTGTCCCTGAAACTTTTTTCATAGCCTTAATTTGTGCAGATCCTCCTACCCTAGATACTGATAATCCGGCATTAATCGCTGGTCTAATACCTGAGAAGAATAAATCTGATTGTAAGAAGATTTGTCCATCTGTAATTGAAATTACGTTAGTTGGAATATATGCTGAAATATCTCCAGCTTGTGTTTCTACGAATGGTAGTGCCGTAATACTTCCTCCTCCAAAATCTTCATTAACACGAGCTGCACGTTCTAATAAACGGCTGTGCAGATAGAATACATCCCCTGGATAAGCTTCACGACCTGGCGGACGTTTAAGTAGTAATGATAACTCACGATAAGCCGCTGCTTGTTTTGACAAGTCATCATAAACAACTACTACATCTTTACCGTTAAACATGAACTCCTCAGCCATTGAAACTCCTGCATAAGGTGCAATGTATAATAGTGGCGCTGGTTGAGAAGCTGATGCTGTAACTACGATTGTATAATCTAATGCACCATGTTCTTTTAATGTTTCTACAACACTACGTACTGTAGATTCTTTTTGTCCTATTGCTACATAAATACAAATTACATCTTGTCCTTTTTGCGCTAAAATCGAGTCAATAGCGACAGCTGTTTTACCAGTTTGTCTATCCCCGATAATAAGCTCACGTTGCCCACGTCCGATTGGTACTAGAGCATCAATTGCTTTAATCCCTGTTTGAAATGGAACTGATACTGATTTACGTCCCATAACCCCTACTGCAGGAGATTCGATTGGACGACGTTTTGTAGTATTAATTGGTCCGCGACCATCTACAGGTTGTCCTAATGGATCAACTACACGTCCAATTAGTTCTTCTCCAACAGGAACGTCCATAACGCGTCCTGTACGGCGCACTTCGTCGCCTTCTTTAATATCAGTAGTTGGACCCAAAATTACGATACCAACATTTGTGTCTTCAAGGTTTTGAGCAAGTCCCATAACCCCTGTTTTAGTGAACTCTACTAGCTCACCACTCATTATTTCATTAAGACCGTATACACGAGCAATACCGTCCCCTACTTCTATAACTGTACCGACATCTGTTGACTTAACTTCAAACTGATAATTTTCTATTTGTGATTTTAGTAATGAACTAATTTCTTCAGCTTTTAATAGCCATTTATGTCCCTCCTTGTTTCAACTTCTTTCTAGATTGTAGAAATTTTTTTGCCTTTTATAGCACTTTAATCTTTGCCTTGATGCTTGCATCAACTACCTTATTATTATAAGTTAGTTTTTGAAGCCACCAAGAAGACTTTCATCTACAAAGTTATTAAGTTCTACTTTTTCTAGTTGTAACTCATTCTTAAGTTTTTTTCTTTTAGATTTTCTAACTGTAATTCAGTTAATGGCGAAGCTGATTCAACTTTTTACAACAACGCTATTTGAATATCTATTAAATAATTCAGTAAATTGCTCTAAAACAAAAATTTATTAATGAGATTTGCAGATTACCTGCTAATATCTTTACTACATTAACAACGTATTTATTAACACCCTGAAAAATGAAGCATCAATCAAAGTTAATTTTTAATTTTTTTCTATATTAGGGTTGTTCATCAATGTAACAAAATCAGAGTTTTTCATTAATTACTTTTGCAACTTCATTTCAACTCGTAAGAAACTTGTTCCAAAGAATTATTTTTCTTTTTGCAACTTCAAATAATGAATATCCAATTTTATTAGCTAATACTGATTTACTCATTATTTCACCCCTACCTCTTCGATAACTTTATCCACATATTCACTATGTGCTGAGCCATCTAATTCTTTTTCTAAAATTTTTCGAAGCTACAAGCACTGATAATTCAGCAATTTGTTTGTTGATTTCTTCAAGTGCTTTTTTTCTTCTCATCCTCAATATCTCTTTGAGCATTTACTTTTAATTGTTCTGCTTTGTTTGCGAGCTTCATCAAGAATAGCTTGTTTTTTTCAATTTTCGATTGTTCACGAGCATCTTCCATCATAACTTTAATTTCTTTTTGAGCATTTTTTTAATTTTTTTCTTGATTTTCTTCAAGTAAAACTAACGCTTCTTTTTGATTTTTAGCAGCATCATCAAGTTGTCCTTCGACTAACCTTTTGACGCTCATCTAACATATCAATAAGTTTATCCCAAGCAAATTTTTTTCAGTAATACTAATAAGATTATTACAGCTATTAAGTTAATAGCCATATTTCCTAGATTAAAACCTTGATGAGAAGCGTGTTCAGTAGCTAAAAATACTAAATTTTCCATTTACTAACTGCTCCTATTCTTCTTAGTTATTTTATTACAGTATTAAACTAAATTATTTTGCTAAAATAATGAATGCTATAACTATCGCTAAGATAGGCACCGCTTCAACAAGTGCGAACATTACGAAATGCATTAGATTTTAATTTAGGTTCAACTTCTGGTTGGCGAGATACACCTTCCATAAATTTACTGAATAAATATCCGTTACCGATACCAGCTCCAATCGCTGCTAATCCTGCTGCTAATCCTGCTCCAATTAATTCTACCATAATTATATTTTTCCTCCTTAGGTAATAAATGAATTTTATTAATTTTTAATTTACACTTTAATAAAGTGTTTTTGTATAAATTAATGTTCATCATTAATTTTATGTGATAAATAAATAAATGATAATATTGTAAAAGATGTATGCTTGGATAAAATCCTATAAATAGTGAGAATCCTTTCCATACTACTAATCCTGTAATACCAGCGATAGCTCCAAAGACACCTGCTGTTGCAAGAGTTGCTAAAAGTGCTAGTAATACTTTCACCTGCATAAATGTTACTGAACAAACGCATTGACAGTGTCAATAAAGTTTGTAAATTCTTCAATAACTTTTAAAACGGTGCGATTCCTATACCTGAAGAAGTATAAGTCTCTATATAGCGTTTTGTGCCTTTGTACTTAAGACCAGCATAATGAGTAAATACTATAACTAAACACCGCCATTGTAAAAGTAAATGTCGGATCCGCTGTTATAGAGTTAACATATACCACTCCCATCATAGCTTACTTCTATAAGCACCCCTATAGTATTCGCAATAGCTATAAATGATATAAGCGTTAGAGCAGTAGCTCATAAACCTTTACCATATTTTTTTCCAATCAACATTACCTTTAATAATATTGTCACTAACAAAAAAACGCTAGTAGTTCTACTATATTTTGACGCTTACTATCTGGTCTTAGCTTTTACTCTACTAGTTATAAAACATAACAAAAATAAAAGGTTAAAAGTAACAGTTAATAAGGTTGTTATTACACTAGGAATATTTGACTGTTATATCATATCCAAATAACTTTGGCAATCAGATATGTATGTTCTTCCATATATGTCTCTCACCTCTTTCTCTATGAAAGATAGTGTTTGTAAATACTTTCAAAAAATCTGTATTAGTGCATAAATTTTTAAGAAATATCTATTTAACATTATATTACTTTTTTTTTGCAATTTTACTAGTTATTTCTAAATTTTATACAACTTTTATGAAAATACTTTTTATTTTTACTTTAGTTCCAAGATTCTGATCTCCCGGCATCCCCTAATCCAGGCACGATGTAACCATGATCATTAAGTCTTTTCATCTAAGCCCTGCAATAAATATTTCAACATCTGGGTGAGCAGTGTGTAATGCTTCAACCCCTTCTGGAGCTGCTATTAAACACATAAATTTAATGTCTGTAACTCCTCGTTTGTTTTAATGAATCTATCGCAGCAATTGCTGATCCACCAGTTGCTAACATTGGATCCACTACAATAAATAAACGTTTCTTCTGGATTACTAGGTATTTTTCACAAAATACTCATGTGGTTGAAGTGTTTCAGGATCACGATATAATCCAACATGCCCAACTCTTGCCGAAGGTATTAAATTCATTAATCCATCTACCATTCCTAGTCCAGCATCGTAAAATTGGTACAAACACAACTTTTCTTCCCAGCTAATCTCTTACAAGTTGTTGTTTTGAATCGGTGTTTCAACTGACTACCTCTTCTAAAGGTAAAGTCTCTAGTGATCTCATAAGCCATTAGAGATCCCTACTTCATTAGTTAACTGTCTAAAGTCTTTTCGATCCTGTCTTTTTTTATCCCTTATAAAATGATAATTTATGTTGAATCAACGGATGATCAAATACATGAACTTTTGACATAATTTTATAGTCTCCTTCTTTATTTTGTTATATTTATTTTTACTCTAATTATTTCATTTTTAACAAGTGTTATCTAAAAAAATATTTTTAGATTTAAAAAAATATTTTTTTATAATTTTTTTCTATATCGCTAGACTTACTAATGAGAAAAATATTACAATAGATAGCATACTATATTTATGGAGTCATTATTATGAATAAAAAAAGTTTACTTGCTACATTTATTTTAACAAGTATTTTGTACTATATTATCCCTTTAATCTTTCTGAAATTTTATTCAGGAGTGCTCTGATAAAGCAGGATTTATTTTAATATTATTTTATATTTGTTCTGCTTTTTCAATTACTATGTTAATATCCTATTTTTATAGAAAGAAAAAGTATATATTCCTTTATTTAGTATTATTTTATCAATACCACTTATTTATGTTTTTAATTCAAGTGCTTTTGTTATAATAATTCTAATCACCATTTTTCTTTCTTATCTTATGGCTTATCAGCTATACTAAAATAAAAATTTAAGGAGAAATATATGTCTATATTAAAAAAGAAATTTTTTTAATTGCTAGTGTTATCTATGTACTATTTTATTTAGGTCCTATTTTAGTAAATCCTCTTGCTATGTTAAACTTAGCAGAAGCAGGCACTGTTAGCCTTTTTAGTCTTCGGTGGTTTCTATCTTAGTTATATCTTTTTATATACAAATAAAACTAAACTTAGAGAACAAACGAAAAAAATACTATTATAACTCTTATCGTTATGCTTATTGCACTATTTATTTATTATAATCCAATAACATTTCCAAATTCACTAAATGTTGTTGTTAATAAATATTTAGCTATTATTCTTTTTAATTGGAATTTTTAATAGGATTAATGCTTATTGCAAAAAAATATGAAAAAAATTCTATTATATTTATTATCTTATTTGCTCCATCAATTATTCAAGGTATATTAATGCGTATTTCTTATAAAGCATGCTTTTTATCTAGCTAATCCTAACGTTACACTTTATATTATCCTTGGAGGATTTGCTGTATATTATATTTATAACCAAAAATAAATAACAAAAAGATCTATTGAATTTTTCTTCAATAGACCTTTTTATTAAAAATATTAACTATCAATTTTCACTTTCAAAACTTTCCCTGTTACAGCATCTATTTCGATATCATATTCTAACCCATTTGCACGGACTTCTATATCATAAATAAATAATGGTGCTCCATTATTTTTGATATGCATAGTCGTCTTCATATTCCGTACGAATTTTTTTGAAATAAATATCTCCTTCTGGTGTCGAAATAGCTTTGCGCCACAATTCTTTGAACCTCTTCTTTTCGACTTTATGTTTGAAGTAGAATTTTGTTGAACATTGTTTGTTGCTTGTTGGGTATTATTTGTATTACTAACGCTAGCATTATTATTTGAATTATTTTGTTGAGTAGATTCGTTATTTTTGGGGATTCGTACTTTGATTACTTTTGACTTTGATTATCTACATTCATTTTATCTAAAGAAAAAAATCAGCTTTGACTAACATCAAAACTGATTTTTAGTTTATTCACTTTTCTTCTAGATTATACAATAACTCGTATAATTCTTTAGCATTTAACTTTTCTTTTTTTCCTCACGATTTATATCACGAACTAACTGTCCTCTATGAAGAATAATAATTCTATTACCATATTTCACAGCATCTTGAATATTATGAGTAATCATTAATGCGGTTAAATTCTTCTCTTCAATTTTTGCGTGTTAATTCCATAATTTTTTTCTGTGTTTTTTTGGATCTAACGCTGCTGTATGTTCATCAAGAAGTAGAAGTTTTTGGCGTAGTCATCGTTGCCATAAGAAGCGCAATTGCTTGGCGCTGTCCACCTGATAATAGTCCCATCTCGCTATCGAGTCTATCCTCAAGTCCCAAATCTAATGTCGCAAGTAATTCTTTAAAAAGTTTTCTATCTTCTTTTGTAGTGCCTAATTTAAATCCACGGTTTTTTTACCACGGCGCAGTGCTAATGACATATTTTGTGCAACAGTCATACGTGGAGCTGTCCCATCCAAAGGATTTTTGAAAGACGCGACTTATGAACTCTGCTCTCTTATGTTCAACGATATTGCTAATATCTCGTCCTTCTATTAAAAATCTCACCGTTATCCAAAGAAAAAGAACCAGCAAGTGCATTTAAAAAAAGTAGATTTACCTGCTCCATTTCCTCCTAAAATCGTAATAAAATCTCCAGCCTTAATATCCAAGCTCACATTTTTCAAGGCATATTGTTCTCTATTAGTTCCAGGGGAAAAAGTTTTATTTAAATTTTTTTATTTCTATAAATGACATCTACTACACACCCTTTCTCTTAGTTCTAAGTTTCAGTTGGGGTAAAGTTAAGAATAACGCAATAACTAAAAGCTGATACCAATTTGAAATCATTTGCCCCTATAATATTTAACTTTAACACGCCTACTAATAATAAACGATATATAATCGCACCAAAAAATTACACAAACTAGACGCTGGGTAAAACTCATATCTTTGAAAAATAACTTCCTATAATAATTGCTGCAAGTGCGACTACAATAACACCTATACCACTATTAACATCAGAATATCCGTTGTTTTTGTGCCAAAAATAGCTCCAGCAAGAGCAATAATTCCATTTGCTAGCATAAGCCCTAAAATAGTCATAGCCTTTGTAGAAATACCAAGTGCTGTTGCCATTTTCACATTATCTCCTGTCGCAATCAAGCTTTGACCAAGCTCAGTTGAGAAGAATAGTGACATCATCCCAATAATTATTACTGAAAGAATAAAGCCTAATAATACAGTATCATAATGAGTGGGTAAATTTAAACTTTGAAATTTACTAAAAATAGTTTTCTTTGTTTAACAAACTCAAATTAGGTCTTCCCATTATTCTTAAATTTACAGATAGTAATGCTGTCATTGTCAAAATTCCTGCTAATAAACTTGGGATCTTGCAAATCGTAATTAAAAATCCTGTAACTAACCCTGCTATCATTCCTGCAACAATAGCTATTACTGTTGCAAGCACAGGATTGACTCCATTATGAATACAAATAACACAAACTCCTGCACCTAAAGGATAAGCACCTTCCGTCGTCATATCTGCTATATTTAGTACTCTAAAACTTATAAATAATCCTAGTGACAATAATCCCCAAAGCGCGCCTTTGAGCTATTGCCGAAATAATTAAATCCATCAAAACACCTCTTTCATTATATTTCAAATTATTAATGAATAACATTTTTAATTATTATCCATATAATATCAATAAAGTTATTTTTTTATCTACAACTTTTGCCTTATTTTTTTAATATCTTGCGGAATTTCTATTCCTAACTGTTTTGCTTTTTGCTTCATTTAGATAAATAACTCCTTCATTAGCAAGAACGATAGGCATTGTCTTAGTATCTGCTCCTTTTAAAAACTTTTTGCTATAACTTTGCAGTCTCAACTCCTATTTTGTATTGATCTACTCCTATTCCAAGCAATCCTCCATCAGCAACCATTGTGTCAGAAGAAGGAATACTGGAACTTTCTTCGCATCAGTTACTTTTACGACAGTAGCCATTGCACTAGCAATTGTGTTATCAATTGAATAAATATAGCATCCGTCTCTGCTGCAAGAGCCTCTGTTACCTGTTGGATATCATTTTGTATTTGCAACTGTTGCTACTTTTACTTCCAAGCCTAATTCTTTTTGCTAATTTCTCAGCTTCTTGTGCTTGTTTTTACAGAATTATCTTCACTTGCTGTGTAAAGAATACCTACTTTTTTTCATTTTCGGTAAAAATTTGTTTCATAGCCTCTAGTTGTTGCTAATTGGAGTTCTATCGCTCACACCTGTAATGTTATTTCCCGGTTATTTTCACTCTTAATCAATCCTGCTTCTACTGGATAAGTAATACCAGCCATAATTATTGGCTTTATCCTTTGTTGCATTTGACAATGCTAACGTTGCTGGTGTCGTAATTCCGACTAAAATATCATTATTATCGCTACTAACTTTTTGTCCCAGTGCTTACAAGATTACTCTGATCACCTTGGGCATTTTTGAAGGTCTATTTTTATATCCTTGCCTATTTGATATCCTTCTTTAGCTAATCCTTCCTCTATTCCTTTTATAGATTTGATCTAGTGCGGGATGACTCAATAATTGAAGAACACCCACTCTAACTTCTTTTGGTCTCTACTTTTTTTCAGCTATATTTTTACCTTCATAATACCCATAACCTCAAAAACACTCGTTAATAGCACTGCAAATCCTACAAAAATCTTATTAATTTTCATCTTCAAATCTCCTTATATATTTTCTATCTAGTTAAATAACAGTCACTAATAATTCTAGAAGCGTATCTATACAAAAAGACCACTAGTTTTCATCTCTAGTGGTCTCTAATTTTTAAATTTAAATTATACTAAAATAAATATAAAAACCACCCTAGATAACTCCATGTGGTCATTTTTAATCATCATAAATAATCCACATAGATACTAACTTCTCGAAGTCGTATCTACGTTAAAAGAACAAGACAGACTCCGTATCTAGCGGCTTTTGCCAACGAATATTCAGTTGTAAAGTGTCTACTTGATACAGTTTCATAAATTTGTTCTCCTTTACTTTTTATTTCTTGCATACAATTATAACAATTATTTTTTATTGTCAAGATATTTTTACAAAAGAAAAAGAAAAATTCTGACAATTCTTTGTTATCTAGCGTAGTTAATTGTATCATAACCTTTATATAATAAAAAAATAATTACAAATATATTAGGTTTTTCTCATTTTTATTATTGATATTTATTGTTCCTTATTTTTCATTTTTCACTTATGAAAATAATTCGTTTTCATTTTTGTGTAAAAGTATTTTTCGAAAAATTATTTTTTTCAACATATGATGAGAATACTATCAATTAAACCTTTTGCAAAGGTGTAATTGTTTCATTATATTTTGGAAATAAAATTGAATATATATCATTTTTTTGAAAATTTTTTTCACTTGAAAATGTATTTTCATGAGTATTATATAATATATATATTTTAAATTTATGTTAGGAGATTTTCATGGATAGTCACTCAGACATCAAAAAAGAAGAAAAATTATTTAACTCAGGTTTTATTACAATAACTACAATTAACTTTATAGTATTTTTAATATACTATTGCTTTGTTGTTATTACAGCAAAAATTTGCAACAAGTGAGCTTGGTGCTACTGCTGCTAAGCCGGATTTGCTGCAGGTATTTATATTATCGGTACACTTGTCGCTCGTCTTTATATCGGAAAAATTAGAATTAATTGGACGTAAACAAATTTTACGTTTTGGAGCAGTAATTTATTTACTTACAACAGCTGCATATTTAATTTCAGCTAATATTATTATTTTTAGACACTGTTAGATTTTTAAATGGTTTTGCATACGGAACTATTTCTACTGCAGCAAACGCAATTGTAACAACTTATATTCCAAAAATCACGCAATGGTGAAGGAATTAACTATTACGGTTTAAGTACAAGTTTAGCTGCTGCTATAGGTCCATTTATCGGGATGCTACTTCTTCCTATTACTGGATTTAACGCAGTAATTATTTTAGCAATAGTGTTATCAGTTGCTGTAGCCGTAGCTTGTTTCTTATTCCCTGTTCAAAATATCGAATTAACCGATAAACAAAAAACAACTTCTAAATAGTTGGTCATTGAATACATTTATTGAATACAAAGTTTTATTTATTTCAATAGTTGCTTTCCTTATCGGTCTTTCATATTCTAGCGTTCTTGGATTTTTATCTATTTATGCTGACAGCCTAGGTCTTGCTACAGCAGGGGCATTCTTCTTCGTAGTTTATGCTCTTATTATTACAGTAACTCGTCCTTTTGCTGGTCGTATATTTGATGCACGTGGAGAAAAATGCCGTAATGTATCCAAGTTTTATATTTTTAACTTTAGGTCTGCTAATGTTAAGTTTCACTAACGGTAGCTTCATGTTATTATTCTCTGGTGCCTTAATCGGTCTTGGTTATGGTACATTTATGTCAAATGGTCAAGCTGTTTGTTTAAAACTTGTAGAACCTGAAAAAGTAGGTATCGCACTATCTACCTATTTTATCGGACTTGACTTAGGTTTAGGATTTGGTCCTTATGCACTAGGAACTTTACACGGCATTTTATCTTATAACGGAATTTATATTCTTTGCGCTGTTTTAACAGTCGGTGTTACAGTGCTTTTATGCAATGTTTTATAAAGGAAAAAAATATTAAAGTATTAAAACCAAAAACTAATAGATAAATAAAGTACCACTTTTTCAGGGGTGGTTTTCTCGTGGGTATAACCCTTTATTACTAACACGCACTCAGGTGCTGGCTTTCACATTCGTTCAAGCCTTATTGTATTTTGACGCCCGCTACCCGTTAAACAGATTTATTTTTATTTTTCTTCCTCGTACGAATTTCCAATATGCAGAATATGGAATAACCGCAGCAAATAGAAGATAATATTTATTAGCAAACATATCAGGGATTCCTTTTGCATTGAAATGAACAGGAATTTGCTCTGGGAGAAATATGCAAACAATAAATATTACAAACATTATTCCTACCAACACCAATACATCTTTTTAAAAATCTTTTTCATAGAACATCTCCTCCTTAAACTAAATAAAATTTAATTTACAAGTTTTATATAAACGCTACCTGCAATAACGAGCAAAAATAAATGCTACTCCCAATAATGTCAATATTATAGGGAAAATGCAAAAACCAATGGAGAAGAATTGGTATAACTAACGCAGCCATTCCAATAATTGCAGACACTATAACAGGCATACTCTGTTTTACTATCATCATCTCACTTTCCCATTCATAATTTGGATACTTTTTATTTAGGGAAATTCCTATCACTGTTATAAAGATCGAATAGCATATAGGAACAATTATTAGGTTAATAACTTGAATAAAAGTTCATATCAAGTTTTAGCATAAATGCAAATATAAAATCATATACCCCATCAAATGAAGTGTAAGGTTTACAGCTATCTTAGAATTTAAGATCATTTTTACCTTAACAGAGAGCTTTGCAAAAATCCAAATGTTTTTCCTTCTAAAGATATCGCTGAAGCTGCCGGGCAACTGAGCGAGAGCATAGATGCAATAAATAATGGAGCAAAATTTGAGAGATATTCATTTATATTTTCTATTCCTGAAGACTCTCCTATTTGTTCTACAGAATTAAAAAGCAAAAATATACTAAAACACATAAAAGTATTACACCAGTACTGCATTCAAGACCGCCATGTACGAACTTAAAAAGCGTCCCATTTCTTTTTATATAGGGCAAAAAATACTGGTTTTCTATTATTCGAATTTTTGTTGTCAGAATATCTTGTTGTTGTTTTAGCAAGAGTATTAAGCAATCCATACTTCATTGAAACGATTTTTACAAATATAAAAAAACTGCCGTTGAAAAAAAGCAATAAATGATCCCTCTCCAATATACATTGGAAAAATTTGTGTGTTGCATGAATAACCTAGATATTGGATACAGTCCGGTAATTTGCTTTAGAAAAGCATGATTTCAATGTTATCTTTATTACCTAATTTCATAGCTGACACTGCAATATATCCAATTATACCTATCATTGCAAATGAAAAAGATTAAAACAATAACATTTTTCCTCTTAAAATAAGATGAAGCAGCCACAACAATGATTCCCATACATGCTGCTATACTCATAGGTATCAATGGAACAAAAATAATGGAGGTAAAATACAATATAATCTGCAATACATTTAAGCTTCGTTTAACACCCAAACAATCCCCCGAAGCTATAAATATAAATCCTATTAAAAAGTTCAATAAATACATAAACATAAACTTGCTACTTATAATGTCTGAGCTTTTTTTAAAGGTAGTGATGAAAAGCGTTTCTATATCACGACTACCAAATAAAATTCCATTAGAATAAAAATATTGTCAAAAATAATATTGAAAAAAACTTGATACTGCAATCATATAAGCCGGTATCAATTCCTGCTGTCCAACTTGTACAAGTGTTTTGGCTGTCATAATATTATAGACACAGAAAAATATAGCAAGGGTTATTATTCCAAAACTTGCAATAAAAATTGAACTTTGTTTTTATTTCCCGGTTCTTTTCATTTCGTTGATTGGAAAGAAATTTATCAATTGTGCTCTAATTAGTATCCAAATTTTGCTCATTATCCTGCACCTCCATGAAAAAAGTCTCCAAAGATTTATTGCCTTTAACTTCTTCTGTATTTCCGCTCGCAATTAACTTTCCATTTTTCATAATTGCAATTTTATTACATAATTTTTCTGCAACATCCAATATATGTGTTGAAAAGAAAAATAGCTCCTCCCTCTGATACGCATTCGTGCATTATTTTCTTTAGTAGAAAAGTTGCTTTCGGATCAATTCCAACAAAAGGTTCATCTAAAATTAGTAACTTTGGAGAATGCACAAAGTGCAGAAATAATCGCCGTTTTTTGCTTCATACCATGTGAATACGAAGATATCATCCCCGAAAGATTTTTCGTCATTCCAAATAAATCACCGTATCTCTGAATTCTTTCTCTGCGCATCTCTGTAGAAACTTCAAATAAATCTGCAATAAAAATTGATGTACTGAAATCCCGTCAGATGTTCATATAAATCCGGATTATCCGGAATGTATGCCATCATTTTTACAAATAATAGGCTCTCTTTAATGGAATGCCCATCAATCGTTATACTTCCATTCTCAAAATCATGAATCCCAACTATTGCTTTTATCGTTGTGGTTTTTTTCCAGCTCCATTTGCACCAATAAATCCATAAATATCTCCTGACTGTACTGAAATTGATAAGTTTTCAACAACCTTTTTGTTCCCATAGAATTTACTAAAATTCTTTATCTCTAACATAATTTCTACCTCCATTGACAATTTGTCAGTCATTCTTTAAAAATAAAAACCGATAACGTGTTTAGCAGTAGCTATCGGCATATTATTCTCTTTGCAAAAAATTCTATTCTTTTTAATTACTAAAGAGCTTTTTGTATTTAAGTTTTGTTCAAGCATTACCTTAAACGCATTTAAGTAGTTATTAACAGGTTCTTTTCTTTAGATATCTTATACTTATGTTATTTGAAGCAAAAACATAAGCTGTCATAGAAACTCTGCTGTTTCTAATGGGTATTTTACAGAAAAATACTTTTTCCGTTATTCCTTGATTTATAATCTTTTCAAAATATATTGTCAGTTTCTCAACAAAGCTTATGGGATAACTTATCTATCATATATTGATTTTCTTTAAGGTCAACTGTTCTTTGTAGCACTGTACCCTCTGCTGAAATATTTTCCGAAGATATAATTGTGACATCTATAAATGATCTGATTTTTCTATCGCAGTTTTATCTTCATCATAAGTAATAATATAAATATCTTTCAGTAGTCTATCTGAATATTGTTCTATAAGACAATATAAGATATCCTCTTTATTCTTAAAGTGATAATATAACAACCCTCTTGATATATTTACTTTATCAACTATATCCTGAGTTGTTGTATTAGTATATCCCTTCTCCATAAAAAGCATCATTGCAGCATCCATAATCTCTGCACGTCGTATTTCAGGTTCTTTTACATCTCTCATTTTATACCTCCTATTATTTATATAATACATCTAAACTGACAAATTGTCAATCGATTTTAAACTTGATAATTTATGCTTTTTCATAGTCTCTTCTTAAACTCTTTAGCTTTTTCATATTTTTCTCTCCTTTTTGCTGTGACCACAGTGTTTCACTATGTTTTGGTTTCATACTATATTCGTTTGACAATCTAACGATTGTTAGAGAAAATATCTAATGGACGTTGGACAGGTGAAGGAGGAAGACAATCTTGAACACAAAAAAATAAAATTCAGGGAGACAGCACTTTTAATGTTCTCAGAGCATTGATATAATCCGGTTTCTATTCGTGACATCTGCGGAACTGTTGGGATTAAAGAAAGCACTGTTTATTATCATTTTAAAAAATAAGCAAGATATCTTGGATTCTCTTTTTATACAATTTGAGGAACATATCAATTTTGGATTTATTGCATTCACCTGATGCATGGAATAACAGTCAAAGATCACCCTTCGCATGGATTGATACCTATTTCTTCGATTGTTGTTTGATGGACCCTTTCTGCAACAAAATGATGCGATTGATGCTAATTGAGCAATTACATAACAAAGAGATTCAACAGAAATACATACAACAGGTGGTTATTTGAAGAACCTTATAGAATCGAGATATCTATGTTTAAAGCCCTTTCGCAACTTGGGATTATGAGCTCGAAAACAGCTGAGCAAATAGGAAAAAAACTTTTTACGCTTATATCACAATGCTTATCTTTAGATATCTTCTCAATGGGGGAGTTAACTGCCCAGAAGAAAAAGGCATTTCGCGAAGAAGCGAATTCATATATTACATCCAATCTTGGATGTCTGGAGGAGAAATAATGTCTAATATTCTTATCATAGGTGCTAATCAAGGAATCGGTTATTATTTGGCTGAAAGCCTGCTAGAAAAGTGGAAACAGAGTCGCTGTTCTAGATATCCAGACCGACCATATCGCGGAATTACAATCAAAGTTCGGGGACAATCTCCTTTTTACCAGAGTTGATGCAGTAGATAGCCATTTCGTACAGGAAGGGGTTAAAAGCTTTTAACTGCTTTTGGTTCAATTGATATCGCAATCCATAACGCCTGCTTCTGCACATTTGCCAGTGAGCGGGCACAGATTTGGAGATATATCGTCAGGTGATGAATGTGAACTTTTGTTGAACGTTAAGGCTTGCAAAAACAGTGCTTCCACATATACGTGAGGCAAGGAAAGGTAGACTGATTTTCACCAGTTCTGTTGTTGGCGTGACCGGATTTAAGAACATTTCTCCTTATGCATTATCCAAAAGCGCTATTGAATCATTGGCTAAATGTCTGGAAATAGAAAATCGGCAATACGGTATTTCCGTTCATTTATTTCATCCTCCACTGACAAACACTACATCCGCTTCCGGACTGATGATTCCAAAGGGAGTTTAAGGCTAATCCACGTGAAGTTGGAAAAAGCCTTTGCAAAGCACATATGGTAAAAATTCATTATCTATCCTTCATTCTCCACTGCGCTATCTCTGCGCTTCAGCTACAGACATCCGCTCTTTTTTTGACAGAATGCTGACGAAGATGGCTGACAAGGCAAAACAGAGTTTAGTTTAATCAAAGATTATAAAAAGGAAATCTTAACAAATAAGATTTCCTTTTTATTTATCTTTTTCTGGATAACGACGAGCAACATCTTTTAGCTTTTCTTTTTATTATTTCTTTAGGATCTTCGCCAATATGATAACACATTGCTAATGCATAAATCAGCACATCTGCAAGCTCATCTTTTATCTCCTGCATATTATCTCCACTTTCATTCCACTGAAAAATGTTCTAATAATTCTGCCGCTTCTATTGAGATACTTTTAGAAAATCTTTCTAAATTATCATATTTTCCCAATCTCTTTTGGCTCTAAACTCAGTTATTATACTTTTAATTCTTCCATGATTTCCCTTTTTGCCTAAATCAAATTATTATTTTTAGATTGTATACAAATTATAAAAACTCTGTTAATGTTAAAGTTTCACTTCTACGTGTCGCTTCTATTTCACTATCAAAACACGACGCTTGAAGATCTTGCTTTTTATCTTTTTCCATAGCTTGAGATAAGATTATTAAGTAAAGTTTTTCTTCTTTGAACAAAACATGATCGAACAAATTTAAAGAATTTTTGATCTACTTCAAATTCTTTTTCTCCTTTGTCATAATTTTCACAACAGCACTTTCTACATTCGAGTGCTGGTACAAAAACCTTTTTGGAACCGTAAATAAATATTCTACATCCGTATAATAATTTAATAAAATAGTCAATGAATTGTAGTCTTTTGTTCCTACTTTTGCATTTAACCTATTAGCTACTTCACGTTGCATCATTACAACATAACCGTCTATTTTCTCTGTATTTTCTATCAAATGAGTAAGTATCGGTGTCGTAATATAATATGGTAAATTAGCCACTACCATAATTTTATCACAATCACTCATTTTTTTCAGCAATAATATTATCTACATCAACCTTTAATATATCGTTATTAATAATTTCAACATTATTATAATCCGCTAGTGTTTCTGATAAAATTGGTAACAATCTACCGTCTATTTCAAACGAAATAACTTTTCTTAGCCTTTTTAGCTATAGCTTCTGTCAGAGAACCAATACCGTCCAATTTCTATAACACCAACTGTTTCATTTATGCCAGCTCCATCTACTATTCTATTCAAAAATATTTGCATCTATTAAAAAGTTTTTGTCCTAAACTTTTCTTAAAAAGTAAATCCATGTTTTTAGTATTTCAAAAAGTTTTTTAGGTGTTCCTATCATCTCTTATGTCCTTTATTTATTTTATTCATTTCATCTAATAAGCGTTCACAACTTATATTGTACATATTCAATTTATTTAGCAACTGTTTAGCATTAGTATAGCCTATATTTAATCTTTCACAAAGCTCTTCTCTTAAAAATTTTTGATGTATTGCCACCAACTAAACCTAGTTCTAACAATAAGTCATTAGTTATATCATTTTTAACCCTCTATCATTGGAGTATAATAATTTTCTAATGCTTTAATAATGTCTTCTTTACTAGCTGCTTCAATCCCGATTTTTTTCCTTTACTATCGACAGCTTTTTTTATTAGATATATAAGCATGTTTTTGCAGTCGGGATATTTTTCAATAATATTTCTTATTCTTTTCCCAGCATAATCAGGATCTGTTAAAACAATTATCCCTCGTGTCTTTTCTAAATAAATTAATCTTTCAATTTTTCTTTGTTAAAAGCAGAACCATTAGTTTCAAATGTATCACAATCAACGGCTTCTTTAACCCTATTCGTATCATCGCGTCCTTCCACGACGATTATTTCTTTAATCTTCATTTTTGTATCCTTTAATTTATCAGTCTATTATAACATATTTAAAAATTTTTGCTTATACTAACATGAATGTATTAAATAATCTAGTAAATTGTAGGTGATTTCTTGGTAAAGTCTATATTGATGGTATCACACACAAATTTATTTTTCAGCTCAAATTTATCTTTAAGTTTTATTAATTCTTCTATAATTTGTCAGTCCCTTTATTATCGTAATATCACAAAAAGACCTCGCAGAATAATTCTGTGAGGATATTTTTTTAGTGAATATCTTTCTTCTTAAAGTTTCCACCACTTACTTCACTAACTGTTCCAATTGATAGAAAAAGCACTTCTATCATTTTTAAATACTATTTTTCTTTTAATTTTGATTCTTCTATACGGGTAATAACACAAAAACTATTTTTAGTTTCGTGTCCTGAATACCCCTTCTCCATGAAGAAGTGTTACCCTCTTCCTAATCTGTCCCTGGATTTCTTGACTTATTACTTGGTAATTACTTGAAATAATCATTACAGATTTAGAGTCGTTAAGTCCTTCTATAACAATATCCATTACTTTAGAAGCGATAAAATAACTTTATCATAGAATAAAGCGCTGCTTCCCATGTGAAGATAAATCCAGATACGATAAAAATTACAACATTTATCCCAAGAACCATCTCACCTACTGAGATTGGTAGTTTTTCGTTGCGTAAATAGAAAAAGCTTCACTTCCATCAAGTGTTCCACCATTTCTTATAACAAGACCTACTCAACTCCTAAAAATAATCCCACCGAAAAATACACGCTAAAAACGGATCAGTTACAAGTGGTGTACTATCATGAAGCCATACTGTAGCAAGAGATAATACCGAAATACCAAATATAGAAGCAACAGCAAATCCCTACCTATTTGTTTATATCCTAAATATAAAAATGGAATATTTAGAATAAAGATAAATATCCCTAATGGCAATCCTAAATAATGGCGAGCTATAATAGAAATACCGATTACCCCACCATCAAGAATATGGTTTGGAATTAGGAAAAACTCTAATCCCGCAGCAAAAATTAACGATCCTATAATTATGCTTTATATACTTTTTCAAAATTCAATTGTATTTTTCCATAAAATCCCCTTCTTATCTTATTTTCTCTTTTGACAAATCGGACAAAAAATGACTAGCACGTGTTTTTATAACAATGTTATCCGTCTTGTGCCCTAAAGGACAAGTTATTTTACCATAGATTTGATGAAAGTTTTTGCATATTCCCTTCACCGCCATCAGAATGAACAAAAGTCCGAAATAGTAGAGCCTCCTTGCTCTATCGCAAAAAGTTAATATATTTACCAGCTCATCAAAAAGGTTTTCTTTTTGTTTTCGTAAGCTCAGAAGCCTTAGTTAACGGATGAATCTTTTGACGATATAAAACTTCACAATCATAAATATTTCCACAACCACAAAAATACATTTCTTCTAGTAACAATGCCTTTATAGGTTGATCTTTATACTTAGGTGATTCTAGTTTTTCTAAGAAATAGCTCTTTTGCAGTCTGCGAGAAAGGTTCTGGTGCTAAATCAATAAATGGTTTAAACATAGTTATCTCATCTATATACGTAATTCCCCAAAACGACGTATATCGCTATAAACCAACTTCTCTTTCGTATCTAATTCAAAAATAACATGACGATGATTATAGTAATTTTTATTTGTAATTTCTGCCATATCTTTTTACAACAAAAATGCTCCAGTCATACCGAAATGCGCAATGATATAACCATTGCTTAACGTGAAATATAGATATTTTCCTCTACGAGTTAATCCTTCTATATTCTTATTTATAACATTATTAGCAAAATAGTCTAACTCTTGCTTTACTATAGTCATTTTATTTTGACTATGACCTATTTTTACTATTTCTGAGTAACTTACTCTCTACTATTTTTGTTTAAAACTTGGTCTACAAGCCCTAATTTTATATTTTTCAACCTCTGGCAATTCTGGTAATATACTCCTATTTTTAAAAGCTATTAATTATATTTTAATATATGTATGAAAAATTTCAAAAATTTTTCTTTATTCTTCTCTAATTTCCATTAAATTTCATATTGTTATTAATGTTTTTCCTAGCATAAAAAGAAAAATATATAGTATAATGGAAAAGTTAAATGTTTTTACAAACGAGGTTTAAAAATATTATGGACGAAAAGAATGTCAAGAAGAAACAGAGTAAGTCGCTCTCGACACACTCACGGCGACCGCTCTCAACGAAACAACAATAATAACATAGAAGTAAATTTAAAAACTATTCTGCTATCAATTTTAGGTCTTGTTCTTTTTGGGACTGTTGCTTTTTGCAGGATATACAATATATAATTTTTCATCTTCTGCTAAAAGGATACAAAGAAACTGATTACCTTGCAGAAGTAGATCCTAATTTCAAAAATTCTCTATCTTAATTTTGGGGAATTGATGAAAAATGATCAACGTAAAGCTGAAGGACAAACACGTCAAGATAGTCGAACAGACTCGATTATTCTGGCGACAGTTAATAAAGATAAGAAACGTATGGATATGGTTGGTATCCCTCGTGATTCACTTACTCTTATGCGTGAAAAAGCTGATGATAATAAAAACAATGCTTATTTCTACGATAAAAATTACTCACGCTCATTCTTATAATGACGTAAAAGGTACTGTAAACGCAGTAGAAAAATCTACTTAATACACCGATTAATTTCTACGTGCTAATTAACTTTAAAAGCATTTGAGCAAACTGTTGATGCTTTTTGGTGGTATTGACCTTTACGTACCTTTTTGATATGAATGAACAAAATGCCAACGGTGAGATGCATACTGTAAAACTTACTAAAAGGTTGGCATACATTAAATGGGAGCAAGCTTTAGCCTTTGCTCGTAGTAGATATTACGATAGCGATATAGAACGAGTACAACGTCAACTACAAGTTATTCATGCTCTTATCGATAAAGCTAAAAAGTTTAAACGCCTTATCAAAAAAATCAATGATGTTATAAATATTGCTGGAGATAATGTAGAACATAATCTTACTACTACACAAATCTCTACCGCAATAAAAATGTTTATTAACGATGATATTGAAATAGTATCACATCGAATTAATGGATATGATGTTATGTATGGTGGTGTTTACTACTACTATCCTAAACCATTATCACTTCTGTATGTATCTTCTGCATTAGAAGTAACCTAGACTTAGAATTACCTAAGGCGACAGATTTACTTAATATTTACTATCAAGGACATATTAATATAGGATTGAAAACATATAGAATAAATAATCTTCTACCTGCAACAAGATTCCCAGCTGTTAATCTCGCTGCCATGGAACCTGCAGACTTATTAGTTAACTTACCTGAACAGTTAACAAAAAGAAGATTTGAAAAATGACATCACAGTAAGTAATGAAAAATCGTCCAACGGATAATTCTTCAAATAAAAACAACAATAATAACTTAACTCAGAGAAATAAACTTTTCTCTGAGTTTTAGTAATTTATTGACTTTTTATAAATCATATATAATAATTATAACTGAAAATAAAATCCAAGGAGGTTTTATAATGAAAAAAATTTATCACTATAAAAAGAAAATAGTTATGATGAATTCGTTGAAAAGAAATCTACTTTTATAACACATCTTGTCAGAGTAACTAGTGAAGAAGAAGCTAGAGAATTTATACAAAAATGAAAAAGAAAACATTATGACGCTACTCATGTTTGCTCTTGTTATGTTGTTGGTGACAATAACGAAATAACACGTGCTAATGACGACGGCGAACCTAGCGGAACTGCAGGAGCTCCCATGCTTGATGTTCTTGTTAAAAATGAAATAAAAAAATGTTTGTGCAACTGTTATTAGATATTTTTGGTGGTACTAAGCTTGGAACAGGAGGATTAGTTCATGCCTACGGTGGCGGCGTAATCAATGCCTTAAAAATGCAACCTTAGTCGAACGCAAGGACGCTCTTGAAATAAGATTGGAATTAGACTATAGCCTTAACGGAAAAAAATAGAGTATGAAATAGAAAAAACAAATTTCATCGTAAACAATTTAGAATATACCGACAAAATAATTTATACTATTTATGTTATGGAAGAAGACTATGACTCTTTCCAAAGTTGGATTGCAAATCTGACTAACGGACAATTTAAGATACTATCAACACATGAAAAACAACTCGAGTTTGACATAAAAGACTACAAAAACACTCTTTTCTCCTTTTATAAAGAAAGAATGTTTTTATTTTATTTATAATACTATATTCTTATGTTTTAAAAACGCTCAAACTCTTCTTTACTCATACCTAAAAAGCTGCAATTCCCATATACCTACCATATCTGAAAGTACAGAATCACAAATATATTCATCCTCGTCATCTGCATATTTGCAAGAAAAATTGGTTCTCTACTTGCAGATTTATAAAAACGCCATTGCTAACCTACTCAACTTATCTGGCTCAAAAGAAAGTCCTAATTTATTTGCAATATCTCCACAGATTTTATCCCAATCCTCATTTTTTTATCTTTATAACTCGTACGAACTCTTGAAAGATAGCCATTGCAATAAACTTCTAATAGCTGTTCTTTTTTATAAATATATTTACAACTAAAAATCAGAAATACATCCTACGTGTATTAAAAAAAGTTAATAAATCCTCCAAACTCTCTGCTACTCTTCCTACTTCACCCTCACTACTTATAAAGCCGATACTGCCATCTTCAAGGAAAAACATACTGCTTCCAGTTCCATCTTGAGCAAATGCCATACACCCAAGAGAATACACTTCATTATTACCTGAAAACTCAATCTCTTGTTCTTCCTTGTAAAAAATAAATATCACATTCTCTCATAAGAAGTTCATTTAATTCTTTTATTTGCTCTAATATTCTCCAGTAAATTCATCTTATCTATCCTCCATAACTACTAGACTATTTAACGATTAATTACATTTTTCAAAACATAATTACCATTCATTAATAGAATATAAAATTGCTAAGCGAATATTTTTAATAGTTCATCAGATAAAAATATCATATTCTTCCCTCAGCCCTTTATCTTGAGCCATATATGGTGGACTGTCATTCCAAGATCCCATAGCGCCAAAAACATCTGCTCGACTCGCAGCTTCAAAAAGTTTTAGATTTTGTGATGGGATTTGGGGTAATTCCAAACCATACTCCTTATCTATTCCTTCATTTTTCCCATCCAAACTTTGTATTGCAAATTCAAAAAAATATTAGCAAAAATTTTTCACAATCTATTTTTGCAGCCAAATCTTTTAATCTGAAGTAACACCTTTCTAAACGAATCACTATTATCGTCATAACGGGTTTTACCTTCTGGTGGATTAGTCCACTCGTACTCCTTATACATAATATTCCATTGTTGATGTTTATTATCAAATTCCCAATTCGGTATAAAATACGTTACCTTCCCATTTTCAAAAAAGCAAAGAATTGAGCTCTGCGTAGTATTAGAAAAACCTAAAATACTTCTATCTTTTACAGAAATTGGACAAAAGTAATTTTATGTCCACTAGACCAAATTCTTTTAGTTTTTCAAACCACTCCGATGAATTATATGCAATATAATCTTCTGTTCCTAAAATTAAAAATTTGAAGCTAATGCTATTTACATATTTTTTTCTGGATTATATTTAATTTGATTATTACTTTGCAGTGCACTCTTAGCTGCTGCCACTAGTCCTGCAATTTGAAACATTTTACTCGTTCACTATTATTCCTCCTTACAAATTAAATCTAATTATTTTTTTCTTTGAAAATTCAGCTATCCAAGATTTTAGTTCTTCTTTTGATTTCTCTACTATTGCATCTTTGTTATTATGCGCTAAGTCCAGACCTTGAACACGAATTAACTTCATTTTTCAATACCTAAAAAGGCTTAATATTCCACGAACATATTGAACTGTAAAAATCTAGATTAACATATTGTATATGACTATCAAATTCCCTCCACTAGTTAAAACAAACGTCACCTGCTTATCAGGATTATCTAGACCTAACATTGTTTCTATTTCGCATTTAAAAGTTTCATTAACTATCATAATATTATCAATATAATCTTTAAATTTTTGATACTACATTAAAATTATGAAGCGGCATATAAATAAAAATAGCTTCTGCATTTTTCCATTGTTTAAGTAACTCTTTTTGACGAAGTTTGTCCTGTTGCTCGCCTTTAGTTAGCTCCTTGCCATCATAATTAAACATATTTTTATCCATTATAGGAATATAGCATTCTGGATTGTATAAGTTTAAAAGTTTCAATATCTATAAAATTATTTTTCTAAGTTCTTTTTCTCCGATATCTGCTAACAAATTAGCTACTCTACTGTTATTATCATAATCCGGATGACAAAGTATTTGTAATATTTTTCATAAAATCTTCCTCACAAAGTTTAATAGATTTCTTAATAATCTTTACTTTTTCATTATATCATGTTTCTAAAAAACTTCCCAACTAAATCTAGTTAGGAAGTTTAAAAGTTTATTTAAATTCTTGATATATAGTATTTATTGTTTTCATAATCACTATTATGAACTCCAACGATAATATTAATCTCATCATTAGTTTGTGAAATTAGTGCGATATTGACACCCGCTTCACCTAGGGCTTTAAATAGGCGTCCAGATAACCCCTAGAGTTTTTCATATTTTTCTCCTACAGTTGCAATTAGTGAAATATCATGAGTAACATTTATTTCATCAGGTTTTATAACACTTTTTATTTTTTTGCAACAAGCTCATAGATAAACGGACGTATATTACTAGTCTCACAACAACCGAGAATGAATCTATTCCACTTGGAATATGCTCAATACTAACATTAAAGTCTTCAAATATTTTTAACGTTCTCGCAATTAATCCCACTTCATTAGCCATATGATGCTTTTTAATCGTTATAATTGAAAAAATCTTTTTTTCCTGCTATTCCTGTAACAATCTGTTTATCTCCGATTTCTTTTATTATCACTGATAATTGTTCCTTCAACATGAGGAGCATTTGTATTTTTAATTTGGATAGGAATATCTTTATCACGAACCGGGAAAAATTGCTTCTTCATGTAGCACACTTGCTCCCATATATGATAATTCGCGAAGTTCTGAATAACTAATCACCTTGATTTCATGTGGATTAGAAATAATACGAGGATCTCGCCATCAAAATACCAGAAACATCTGTCCAGTTTTTCATAAACTTTTGCATTAGCAATATTCGCTATAATAGCTCCACTAACATCTCCCCACCACGTGTCATTATCTTCACTTCTCCATTTTGGAAGACTACCATAAAACCTCGGAATAAGAACCCTGTCATCCTCTAACATTTATCAAACGCCTCTTGTATTTTTGGAAAAATCAATCTCGCCTTGATAATTGTAGAAAATTAAATCTTTGCATCAACAAAATGATAATCCAAGTATTCAGCCATTAAAAGCCCTGTCAAATACTCACCACGACTAACCAAATACTCTTCATCAATACCTTTGCCAATTTCTGATTTTAATCTTGCTAGTTCGCCTTCTATATCAAAAATTAAGTCCTAGCTCTTTCTTTAATACCTATAAACTTATCTTCGATCATTTTGAAAAATATTGTCGAAGTTAATATTATATTTTGTATGTGCATAGCAAAGATATAATAAATCTGTAACTTTATTATCCTCTTTTATTTTGCCTTTCCTACCGCACTTACTACTACAAAAACGGCGTGCATCATCTAATCCTACTATATTTTTAACCTTTTAAACTGTTCAGCGCTAGCTACGAACTACCACCAAATTTCGCTACTTTTACCATCTTATCTCCTCTTCAAAGTTACAATTTCTTGCATATCCTCATAAACTATCTTTTTATTAAAAATAATTATTAGTGGAATTTTGCTACTAAATATTTCTCATCTTTAGCTTCTACTTCTGCTAAAGATTTAAGTTGTTTTAATGTAATTTCTTTAGTTTCTATATAGAAGTTTCCTTCATAATGTTCTACTTTTTCTATTAATTCATTATTTAACTGAACTTCTGCTCTAATTAGATATTTTTCTTAATAAGTTCATCTGAATAACTCAATTCATTTTTATAACCCCTATCTCTTCTCGGCACATCTAAATAAATATCTACTATATCTTGTACAATCGCATTACCAGTTGGAAGTTTACCGGCACCTTGTCCAAAGAACTTCAACTCGCCGATAAATGAGCCATCTAATGTTATGATATTATTATTATGGCACAGCTGCTTCTGAGAATCTTTGCCGAAAAATAGACAACATAACAGAAGTTTTCATATTTATTATCTTCTACATTAGTTTCACTGATATACTTAACCGCATAATCATATTTTTCAAGTAATCTATATCATTTTTCACAATATTTCTCATAGAATATGTTGAAAATTACTATCTATATGGATATCAAAAAGCCAAAGCGTTGCTTAAAAATTATTTTGTTAACAACATCCCACCATCAATATCAGCACTTGGATCAGCTTCTGCGTAACCTAGCTCTTGTGCAGTTTTTAATGTAAACAAATTCTGCATTATTTCTATACATATTATCTAAAAATGTAATTGCTAGTCCCGTTAAAAATTCATAAACACGTTTGATTACATCAACACGACGTGTTCTTTCTAGATTAACTAACCATGGAATACCACCACCAACACTTGCCTCAAAAATAAATTTCATTATTTTTCTTCTGCTAATGTTAAAAACTCGTCCAAATACTTCGCAGCTACTGCTTTATTTGCTGTAACGACATGTTTTTATTTTTCTAATGCTTTTTAATAAACTCATAGCTGGGGTAATTCCACTAAGCACTCAACAACAACAGAAATTTCATTATCTTCTATAATCTCATTGTAATCGTCTGTTGCTAAATGCATCTTATCACGACTTCTCGCAAAGACACTTTTTACTTCAATATTTTTTTAATTCCGCTGTTTTTACCGTTAGTAATAATATCGTAAACACCACTACCAACTGTTCCATATCCTAATATCGCTATTTTTCATATTGTTCCCTCGCTCCTAAAGATTTTTCCTAACTAAATTTTAAGCAGCATTAATTAAAAACTCTACTCAGTTTTTAAAGAAAAATTATTTACCTATAATTATATAGTTTTTATACAATAAAAACTATAACCTTTTACAACTTTTCTGCTGTTTTTATTATAAAATTTAGTGTAAAATTAATATTATATAATTTTTATGTTCTTTTGAAAAACACTTGTATTTTTACAAAGAACATTGTATCATATATACAACGATAAAGCAAGGAGATTTTATATGTTTTACGAAAGTACAGAGATAGAAATAGGAAAATAAATCCTAGTGATGCTATTCTTCAAGGACTTAGTGAAGAAGGTGGTTTATTTGTTTTAAGAGATCTAGGAGAAAAAATTAGATTTAAACAACTTAATAGACAAAAATTATTATCAAGTGGCGAAGCTGTATTAAAACTTTTTGTTGATTTTACAGACGAAGAAATTAAAAATTGTGTGAAAAATGCCTATCGTGGAAAAATTTTCTCATGAAAAAATTACACCATTAGTAGAACTGAGTGATGGATATGTTCTTGAATTATTCAAAGGTACCAACAAGTGCTTTTCAAGATGTTGGACTATCACTTTTACCACAACTTACTAAAACAGCTTTAACAAAAAGTTAACGATAAAAATGACATACTTATCTTTAACGGCAACAAGTGGCGATACCGGTAAGGGCTGCATTAGAAGGTTTCAAAGATGTAGATAGAACGAAAAATTATGGTATTCTACCCTAATGACGGATGAGTGTTGTTCAAAAACTCAAATGCAAAACCCAAGAAGGAAAAATACAAAAGTTTGCGCCATTCATGGAAAACTTCGATGATGCTCAAAGTGGTATTAAAAGAATTATTTGTAGATAATGAGTTCAAAAACAACTACTAGAAAAAATATAAAACTATCTAGTGCAAACTCAATCAATATCGGTCGACTTATTCCTCAAGTAGTTTACTGTGTAGTGGCGTATCTTGATCTAGTTAATAATAAAAAATTATCCTAGGTGATAAAGTGAATTTCGTTGTTCCAACAGGAAACTTTGGTAATATTTTAGCTGGTTACTATGCAGAGCAAATAGGCTTACCTGTTAATAAACTAATTTGTGCAAGTAACAATAACAACGTACTATACGACTTTTTAACTACAGGCGTATATGATAAAAATCGTGATTTCCTTAAAACAGTTTCGCCAAGTATGGACATTCTTATTTCAAGTAACTTGGAAAGACTACTTTACTATGTAAGTGAACGTGATAATGAATATATAGCGCGTCTTATGCAAGACTTAAAAAGAAACTGGACGTTTCGAAGTTACACCAGAAATTCTTTCTATTATAAAAGAAAAATTCCAAGCAGGATATACTACTAACGAAGATACAAAAGAAATTATTAAGAAAAATATACAATAAAGATAATTATCTACTTGATACACATACCGCTGTTGCTTATAAAGTATTATTAGACAATTTGGATAAAAATCATGCTAATATCGTCTTATCAACAGCATCTCCATATAAATTCACAGAAAGTGTTTACTCTTCATTAAATACACCTTCTAACGAAGATGAATTTACTTTAATGGAAAAATTACACGAACAAACAAAAGTAGATATTCCTGAAAAATCTACAAGGTTTAGATAAAAAAAGAAATTAGACATAAAGATGTAATTAATAAAGAAGATATGAAAAATACATATTAGAGAAATTAGGTGAACTATAATGGCAAAAAGTAAGAGTACCTGCTACATCGGCAAATGTTGGTTGTGGCTTTGATAGCTTGGGTATTGCATTAAATCTTTACACAACCTTTGACTTCGAATTGCTAGAAGATGGTGTCGAATTCGTTGGGTTTGAAGAACGTCGCCAACGAAAACAATTTAGTTTATACATCATTTCTTACCACATTAGATAGACTTGGAAAAATATTTCTGGTGTGAAAATTTCTATTCAAAATGATGTCCCTATTTCACGTGGTTTTGGGTAGTAGTTCAACTTGTGTTGTCGGAGGTATTTATGGAGCATACTTACTTACAAATACACCAATAGATGAGACAAGAAATCTTTACTATAGCGAACGAGTTGAAGGACATCCTGATAATGTATCACCAGCAATCTTTTGGTAACTTAAGCGCTTCTTGCGCAACTGATGATAACGAGGCTGTAACCGTTACTTACAATGTAGATGAACGCTTTAACTTTTTAGCACTTATTCCAAACTTTGAAACTTCGACAGAAGAAGCTCGTAAAAGTTATGCCAAAAGAGATTTTACTAAAAAGATGCATTGTACTCACTATCACGTTTAGGTGCAGTAATTAAAGCATTTGAAACTTATAATCTTCCCTTTACTAAAAAAAGTTATGGAGATAAGATTCATGAACCATATCGTAAAGAAATTATTCATGAATATGATAAAGTACGTAATATCTGTCAAAATAGATAGTGCAGCATTCTTTATTTCAGGGAAGTGGCTCAACACTTATGAATATAGTTGCTGATGAAAAATAATATAGAAAAAAATTAAAACTGAACTTGCAAACTTGAGTATAAATGGCAACCTATACTATTAAAAAGTAGATACAAAAGGAACTCTAGTAATAGATTAATCTATTTCAAAAAGAGTTTTCCAAAAACTATTCGATATAAAGGAGAAATTAAAATGAAAAATCAAAAGTAGCTGTATTAGGCGCAACAGGAATGGTAGGTCAACGCCTATTACTATTATTAGAAAATCATCCATATTTTTGATGTTGTAAAATTAGCAGCATCACCTCGTTCTGCAGGAAAAATACTCAGAACTAATGGACGGGCGCTGGAAACTAGACCAAGCTATTCCAGAATATGCAAAAGAATTACTGGTAGAAGACTTATACAAAATTGATGAAGTTGCTGATGGTATCGACATGGTATTTTGTGCAATCAACTTTAGACAAAGAAGCATTAATCAAACTTGAAGAAGATTATGCTAAACGTGAAGTAGTAGTTGTATCTAATAACTCAGCAAATAGAAATAAAGACGATGTTCCTATGATTATTCCAGAAATAAACTCATCGCACCTTGATGTTGTACCAGCTCAAAGAAAACGTCTTGGAACTGAAAAAAAGGATTTATAGTAACAAAACCTAACTGTTCAATCCAAAGCTATGTTCCAATCCTTTAACGCACTAAAGAATACGGAGTTAAAGAAGCTTCGATCTGTACCTATCAAGCAATTTCAGGAAGCGGAAAAACTTTTAACGAATTACCAGAAATGGTAGAAAATATCATTCCTTATATCGGTGGGAAGAAGAAAAAGTGAAAAAGAACCACTTAAAAATTTTCGGTAAAGTAGTTGATGGCAAAATTGTCTCTGATAACTCTATGAATCTATCAGCTCAATGTATTCGTGTTCCAGTGCTTGATGGACACCTTGCTTGTGTATCATTCAACTTAGAAAACAATCCGAGATTAGAAACTTTTAATTGAAAAATTAAAAACATGTACCTGAAATTTCTAAACATGAACTACCATTAGCACCTATTCCATTTATTAAATACTATGAAGAAAACGATCGTCCTCAACCTGTTTTTAGACCGTAATAACGAAAAAGGAATGCAAATCACAGTAGGACGTCTACGCGAGGATAATCTGTTCGACTACAAATTTGTAGGACTATCTCACAATACACTTCGTGGGGCTGCAGGTGGAGCTGTTCTAACAGCCGAACTAATTAAAAAAATTAGGATATTTAGATTAATAATAGCTGTTGTTAAAATTTCACAATTATAGTTTAAGAAAAATCACAGAGATAAATTTATTCTCTGTGATTTTTATTATCTAAAAATAAAAAAACCCAAGACTTTCATCTCAGGTTTTGGTAATATTTAAATTATTTAACGTCTAGAACTTGTCTACCTTTTTATACATACCAGTTTTTTTCTATCAACGCGGTGACCCATTACGTAGTTACCAGTTGCTGCATCGATAGTGATTGATGGTGCAGATAGTTTTTGTGAGTTCTTCTTTTCTTTTTAGCTGTTTTTGATGTTCTTCTAAAAGGAACTGCCATAGTTAATTTCCTCCAATTATTTTAAATAATCTTACTATTCTTTTGAATAAACCATTAAGAGCTGCGAATGGTGACTCTTTTGTTTCCTCTTTAACACTAGTTAAAGACTCTTCAGAAAGGAGTTCCCAATCTTTTCCAGAAACAAGTTCTGCCTCTTCATCATCTAATGACGATGTAATTGGTATATTCAAAATTATAAAGCTCATTTACTAAAGGTGCTAAAGTCAATATACATGTCCATAAGACTAACATCGAATGCATCTTCATCTGCAAAAACAGATTTATCAATGTATTCTTCTTTTTCTTCGATTTCAAACGGATAACTACATCTTTAAGTGTTTTCCCAGAAATCATCTCAAAAGTACCACTAATCTTTAAAGCTGACATATATTTTATCTTACCACCTCGAGTTAATACTCCACTCACAACAACATCTCTAATATCTTTTAGAGAGTTATCATAGTGGTCTACTTTTAACATTTATTTTTTTCTTCAAAAATAAAAAGTATCGCTATTATTTTTGAATAACGAAGATCTTAACCATTTCATTAAATATCACCCTCATAAACACATTATTTATTATATATCTTTTATCCTAAGATGTCAACAAAAAATGTTGACATTATTTGGTATTTTTAATACAATATAAATTTTAATATATTAGCAAGCGCATAATAAATCCTACAAAAATAGTCAATTTAGCCGTAAGAACCATAAATGGTGCCATCGTTTTTTGTCAGTATTTCCTCTAAAACCTTTTATTATTTTAAGCGCTAATGGAATAGTAAGCAACACTAATAAATTAAATAAACTACCTAACTTAGTAAAGGAAAAAAATAATATTTAATATATACATAACGCTTATACCTATAGCTAATGATTTAATAGCGTACTCCCTACCTACTAATATTGCATATGTTCTTCTTCCAGAAACTTTTGTCATTTTCCAAATCTCTAATATTGTTTGCTAGAAGTATCGCTCCTATCATTAGAAATAGTGGCAGTGAGACAATTATTATATCGAGATTAATATATTCCGTCTGGAAATAAAACGATAAAAGCAATTATAACCGTACCCATAAAAATCCTGAAACAATCTCACCAAAATGGCGAATAAGCTATCGGATAACTACCACCAGTATAAAAGTAGCCAGCCAGCATACAAATAAAGCCCAATTATTAAAAATATAATAACTAGTTAGCATAGTTAAAACAATTCCTAAAACAAAAAGCCAAGAAATACAACAATATCGCCCTTGCATAACTCTCTACTGCTTAAATGTCCTTTAACTATCGAGCGGAAATCCCTTCAGAATCTATTTTGTCCAGACCTTTTTTATAATCATAATACTCATTAAACAAATTTGTTGCAGCTTGTATTAACAAACATGCTACTAAAAAAATAAAAATAAATTTCAAATACGAAAATTGCACATTATAACCTAAAAGCAAATGTCGTTCCAACTAGAACCGAGTGCTACTGATGCTGGATAACTATGCGGTCTTGTGCATAAGAAAAATTCTTTTAGTTTACTTTTTATCCACTACTGCCTCCTAAAAAATTTTCTCTGTCTCAAATATTATATCATAAGTTATATCGTTTTATATAGTTTGCGTTTGATACATCACTTATTTTATTTCTTATTATATTTCAGTAGAACGCTTACAGAGCTTATGGTATAATAAAAATAAACAGTAATTTATAAACGGAGGAGCGAATTATGAAAATTGCATGGATTGGTATTGGTGTATGGGAGAAAGCATGGCAGGACATTTGTTAGATGCTGGTCATGAACTGTTTGTTTACAACAGAACTGTGTCTAAAACTGACTGTTTAGTTAAAACGTGGTGCTACTTTACTAAAAGAAGTAAAAAGATGCTCCACTTAACGCTGATGTTATCTTCTCATGGTAGGTTATCCTAAAGACGTTGAAGAAGTATATCTTGGAGAAAAATGGTATAATAAAAACTGCAAAAGAAGGACAAGTCTTTGTAGATGTGACTACATCTTCTCCTACATTAGCATAAGTGAAGAATTCGCAAAAGTTGGTGCCGCTGCATTAGACTTACCTGTTACAGGTGGTGATATTGGAGCAAAAAAATGGTACTCTATCTATTATGGCAGGTGGCGACAAAAAGTTTTTCGAAGAAACTGTTTTACCTCTAGTGAAAAAAACTTCGGGAAAAAAACATCACATATTTTTGGTGAAGCTGGCAAAGGGCAATATACAAAACTTGCAAACCAAATCGCTATTGCTACTACAATGATTTCAGTAGCTGAAAGCTTCAAATTTGCAAAAGAAGTAGGACTTAATTTAGATGATTTCTTCAACATTGTTTCTACTGGTTCAGGGTGGAAGTTTTTCTATGACTTTATGGACCTCGTATTCTAAAAAGGTGATTTTAAACCGATTCTTTATTCATCACTTCATAAAAGATATGCGTCTTGCTCTGAAGAATGTGAAAAAAATGAATATCAAATTACCGAGTTTAGAAACTGCTTATGAAGTTTATAATGAACTTGAAGAAGAAGTTCGTAACACTAACGGTACTCAAGCTATTTCTAAATGGTATAAACTTTAAGATTTTTTTGCAAAAATCTAGAAATATTACCTAATCAATAAAAATTATTCTTTTTCAAATTAAAGCTTTCAAAGAGAAGTTTTCCTTCCTTTGAAAGCTTTTTATTTTATAGTTTTATTTTTTTGCCCGATAACAAGCATTTTAGAGTCTTTACTATACTTACTTCAGTAGTTTTACAATAGGGATATTTTCAGGAATAAAAATCTTTTAATATCTCATAAATATCTTCGTTCTGAAAAATTCTGTTCTATTTTGGTAAATGTTCTAATAATAATCCTGATATTTTGTTAAAAACTCCTATTTGCTTTAACTGTGTTAAATGAGTAATTAGCCCCTCAATTGTAGTACTCATTCCTTCTAAAAAACAAAACTTTATTATCTACATTTTGGAAAATATTCTGTCCCAGCAAGTTTTAAAAAACACCTAATATTTCCACCTAACTACTATTCCTTCAACACTTTCTCCTGAAGAAACTGCCAGGAAATATCAGTTAAATTATCTTTATTATGTATTAATGTTTCTTCAAAATCAACACATTTTTCTTTATTATCAATTATATTCATAATTTGATACAAATATGTTTTCTGCTGAGCTTTTTGTCGTTATAGCGTTGAGAACAGTCGTTAAATCACTATATCCAAAAACGGTTTATTCTTCATACGAATAATGTCATAATCCAAATAATCAAGAACCCTCATTAGCGAGATCCCCGCCAGAAATATCGAAAAATAGTTTTTATACTATCATCTTCATAAAATTTCATAATTTCCTTTGCTCGGCATTTAGCTGGAGCACTTCTTTTGAATTTTTCTTCGTAAACATAGTTACTAAAAAAATAGAACTAAGTCCAAAATCTATTAATATTTTTTTCTAATTTATCTAACTTTATTTTTATCCTCACTAACTCTACCAGTTGAACAAAACAACTAAAAGCCACTTTATCTTTCTTTTTCTAACATTAGTTTATTTCTATACTCTCTATATAGTATTTAGAGCGATATACTCCACCTTGGTATTGTTTTATTATTTAAACGCAATATATATTTACCTACAATACTATTACCTTTAGAAGTGTCTTTAATTGGAACTATCAATCTATCTCCTTCTGTAGTCCAACTACTCTCTTCAGTAGGTAGTATGGTGTTGCACCACCAATACCTCCCATAGCAGTTATATAAACTTTATCCTTTTTGAAGAATACAGTTTCAGCTAATACAAGCGAATTATTATATTTTTCTTCATTACCTGAATAACTATCGTCACCTCTCTGTACTTCATTTGTTTCATTACAGCCGGTATATCCTTATATACATCTTCAGAGCTATAGGTATCCTGATAAGCAGTATTATAAATATCTGTTAATTCAGCTAAAGATATTTTTGTCACATAATAATCTTTTCCACTAACTTTTGATATGGTTATTAAAAATCAACTAAATATCCAAATAATGCTACTGGACCCTAATTTCCTCCCTGATTGTGTTGAGAAGAAATATTTATAACATTTCATAGCTGCAGCTTTATAGTGATCTGTATTTTTTAAATTTATATCATTCCATTCTAACTTACTAGAATCAATTTTTGATGAAATTTTCTTTATATCTTCATTAATAGGTGTTAACTTCCCATCTTTTATCTCAGACACACCTATTATATCATTACTATTTACCATTTTTCCATTTGATATGTGTCCGCCTTGTCTCAAGTACACTTTTTTTACTACCACCACTATTATCAATTGAATAACTAACTTTAGGTGAATAATTTTTCAATTCATCAATTATTTCTTGAGATAAATTCAACTCAGATTTTAGTGTGTTTTAAATCTGTAATTGCTCTAATTTTTCAATAATAACTGTAGTTTCTTTATCTAACTTTTTACCATCAACACTTCCTAGATTCTCACTATTATTTGTAGTAGAATTTTTCTGTGCTTCTTCATATTTTTATAATTCCAAAAAACACAAATTACTGCTGCTATAAAAATTGTTACAAAAACCTAATATATATTTTTACTGTTTTATTCATAATACCTTTCTTAAACTCTCCTATTATTTATTTTCTTTTACATCAAAAGTCGGTACATAGAAATGACGCCCTTCTAAACCAAATAATTTATCACTAAATGTTCCGGGTTCAACGTTAGTCAGATTTTTTTCAAACATCATCATACGAGCATCTATATTATCGATAAAATTGATAATCTCCGCTTCTTTTTATCATCGGTAACTTTGGAGAACCAAATTCATACTTACCATGGTGTGCCAAAATAATATGACGTAGTAAAAATAATTTCTTCCCCATCTATACCAAGCTTGTCAGCAGTTTTTGCTACTTCATCACTCATAATAACTATATGACCTAGCAATTCTCCTTCTAATGTATATGACGTCCCGATAGGTCCGCTTAACTCAATAGTTTTTACCTAAATCATGAAGAATTATCCCACTGTATAATAAATCTTTATTTAATGATGGATAAATCTCTAACAACGCCTTAGCTACTTTCAACATCGTTGTAGTGTGATAAATAAAGTACTGAATAAAAATCATGATGCATAGATTTCGCCGCTGGATAACTAACAAACTGTTTTTATATTTATTTAAAAGTTCTATCGTGACAGCTTTTAGCTTTTTGATTGCCTATTTCCTTTAAAACTGATTAAGTTCACTTATCATAACTTCTTTAGGAATAGGCGCAGTTTGAATATAATCTTGGATATCTATTTCATCATTTTCTGTAGCCATATGATAATTTTTATCTTAAGTTGTAACTTTCCACGATAATCTAACACCGTTCCATCTATAAAAACCATATTCTCGGTTTTAAATTTTCAGTGTCTTCGTCCTTTACTTCCCAAATTTTTCCCATCAATACTTCCTGTCTTATCTTTTAAATATAATGTTAAATAAGGTTTTCCGCTAGTCGCAATACCTCTTACCACATTATCTAATAAGAAGAACATACTAACTTCTTGATCTGTTTTAAATTCACTAATAAACATTTTATTCTCCTTTTCAATAAATTTAATCCACTATGCTTTTCATATACTATTTTACTAGGGATTTTTCAAAAAATTCAAATGAATTTAATAAAAATAAAAAAACCTCAAGTATTTTTAGACTACCTTCAAAAAATCTATATAATCTAAACTCTAAAGGTTAGTTTTCTTCTACTTAAGGTTTATTATTTTAGTCAAATAAATCTTTAGCTTTTCTGCTTACTTTATCTAAAAAGCTCTCATCTTCATTTACTTTTTCATTTTTCAATTTTGCTAGTTCCATATATAGTTCTCTTTCACGTGTTGAAAGATTTTTAGGAATTTCGATTGATACTACAATATAATGATCACCCTGACCATAACCCATAACATTTTTTACACCTTTTCCTGCTAAGCGGAATTTTCTTCCGTGTTGTGTTCCTGCTGGAACAGTCAGTTCAATCTCTCCTGTTAAAGTACGAACGTCTATTTTTGTTCCTAAAGCAGCTTGTGCTGGTGATAATGTTAATTTTGTGTAGATATCATCATCTTCTCTGTGGAAATATGAATCCTCGGGCACACTTTACTCAATAAATAAATCTCCTGCTGGTCCCCCATTTTCTCCTGCTCCACCTTTACCTTGAAGGCGAACACGTTGACCAGAACTGATACCTGCTGGAATCTCTACTTCATACTCTACTTCACGGTTATTATATCCTTTACCAAAGCAATGAGCACATTTGTCTTTTATAATTTTACCACGTCCTTGACATTCCGAACATGTTCTTTGACTTTGCATTCTTCCAAATGGTGTGTCTTGAATAACAGCTTCTTGTCCAGTTCCGTGACATCTTTGACAAGTAGTAACAGATGAACTATCTTTTGCTCCTGTTCCGTGACAATGATCACACTCAACATCTTTACGAAGTTTAATAGTTTTTCGTACCAAAGACAGATTCTTCAAAACTAATATGCATTCTATGAAGTAAATCTTCCCCTTGACGAGGTGCATTAGGATTACGACGTCCACCGCCTCCTCCAAAGAAACTTGAGAAGATATCTCCCAAATCATCAAATCCACCAGAGAATCCTTTGGAATCCTCCACCAAAGCCTCCTGCTCCGCCGAAGCCTCCTTGACCTCCATTACCGAAAGCAGCATACTAGAATTGATCATATTGAGCTTTTTATTGTCATCACTTAGAACTTCATATGCTTCTGTGATTTCTTTTGAATTTTTCTTCAGCACCTTCCTCTTTATTTATATCCGGATGATACTGTTTTTGATAGCTTACGATATGCTTTTTATTTCTGCTGCACTTGCTCCTTTACTAAGACCAAGCACTTCATAATAATCTCTTTTTAGTCATTATTACCTCTCCTATAATTTTCAAATGAGGGAGCGAACCTAAGTCCAGCTCCCTCTTTTACTTTATATTCTATTATTTTTCTCAGTGAAATCTGCATCGATTGTATCATCATCTTGTTTTTGATGAAGTTGTTCTGCATCTGCACCTTGAGCTCCTGCTGCAGCATTAGCTTGTTCATAAAGTTTCATTGTCATTTCTTGAACAGCTTTGTTTAAAATCATCTTTTGCTGCTTTGATTTCTTCTAAGTTGTTGTTTTTAATAGCTTCTTTCAGAGCTTCATTTTTGTTTTGATTGTATCGATTAAAGCTTGGTCTACTTTCCCTTCTGCTTCTTCTACTGCTTTTATCAGCTTGGAATGAAAGTTGATCCGCTTCGTTACGAATATCAGCTTCTTCTTTACGTTTAGCATCAGCATCAGCATTAGCTTCTGCTTCTTTAACCATTCTATCAATATCTTCATCACTTAATGAGCTACTAGATTCAATAGTAATTTTTTGTTGTTTTTGTGTTCCTAAATCTTTTGCAGTAACATTTACGATACCGTTTTTATCAATATCAAATGTAACTTCGATTTGAGGTACTCCACGTGGTGCTGGTGGTATATCTGAAAGTTGGAATCTTCCTAATGTTTTGTTATCAGATGCCATTGGTCTTTCACCTTGAAGACATGGATATCAACAGCTGGTTGGTTATCTGCTGCAGTTGAGAATACTTGAGATTTAGATGTTGGAATAGTAGTATTTCTTGGGATTAATACTGTCATTACAGATCCCATAGTTTCGATACCTAATGATAATGGTGTTACGTCTAATAATACTACGTCTTTAACATCCCCTGTGATTACCCCACCTTGGATAGCAGCACCCATAGCTACTACTTCGTCTGGGTTTACACCTTTATGAGGTTCTTTGCCCATTTCTTTTTTGATAGCTTCTTGTACTGCTGGAATACGAGTAGATCCACCAACTAAGATTACTTGATCGATATCACTTGGAGTTAATCCAGCATCTTTAAGAGCTTGACGAGTTGGTACTAATGTTTTTTCTACTAAATGACGAGTTAATTCATCAAATTTAGCACGAGTTAAAGTATTTTCTAAGTGAACTGGACCATTAGCTCCTGCAGAGATGAATGGTAATGAAATTTGAGTAGAAGTTACACCTGATAAGTCTTTTTTAGCTTTTTCAGCTGCATCTTTTAGACGTTGCATTGCCATTTTATCTTTTGATAAGTCAATACCTTGTTCTTTTTTGAATTCTTCTACTAAGTAATCGATAATAGCTTGGTCAAAGTCATCACCACCAAGTAAGTTATCTCCTGATGTAGCTAAAACTTCGAATACTCCATCACCTAATTCTAAGATAGATACGTCGAAAGTACCACCACCAAGGTCAAATACTAATACTTTTTGATCAATATCAGTTTTATCTAAACCATAAGCTAATGCTGCAGCTGTTGGTTCGTTGATAATTCTTTCTACTTCTAATCCAGCGATTTTACCAGCATCTTTTGTTGCTTGACGTTGAGCATCGTTGAAGTATGCAGGTACTGTTATAACTGCTTTAGTAACTTTTTCTCCAAGATAGCTCTCAGCTGTTGCTTTTAAGTTTTGTAAAATCATAGCTGAAATTTCTTGTGGTGAATATTTTTTACCATTAACTTCTACTTTATAATCTGTACCCATGTGACGTTTAATAGAAATTACTGTATTTGGGTTTGTAATTGCTTGACGTTTTGCTACTTCCCCTACTTGAATTTCGTCACCTTTAAATGCTACTACAGATGGTGTAGTTCTGTTTCCTTCTGGGTTAGGGATAATTTTAGCTTCCCTACCTTCTAATACTGCTACTGCACTATAAGTTGTTCCTAAGTCTATACCAATAATTTTTGACATGTTTTTGTCCTCCTATTTTATATTTATTCTAAAGTTTCTAGTTTTTTTGTTAAAATATACTATTCTAACAAAACATTTATATTTTTTTATTTATTATTCATTCTCCTAACTTTTTCTTCGCCTTACAGGCTTGAAAAAACTAAGGCTCAGTCGATACTTTCAAATCATTTCGTCACTTCGTTCCTTATTCTTTGAGTATCTTCGAGAAGCTTCCTCGTAACCATTTCTTCGTATTTTCAATACTAGAAATGTTAACGATGTAGCCTTTAAGAATTTACTTTCACCATTGCTGGACGAATTACTCTATCTTTTTAATTTGTAACCTTTTGGAAAGTGTCTAAAATTGCTCCACTTTCTTTTTCACTATCTTCGTCTTGCATTACTGCATGGTGATAATTTGGATCGAATTGAGCATTTTCTGTTTCGATTAACTCTACTCCTTCTGATTTTAATACATTTAATAGCCCTTCATAAACCATCTCAACACCTTTTAGTAATGATTTGATTTCTTCGTTATCACTTTCTACCTGTAATGCTCTTTCTAAATTATCTAAGCTAGGTAAGATTTCAGTAATAACTTTTTGACTTTTATAAACATTATTTGTTTCAATTTCTTTGTTTTTTTACGACGTTTAAAGTTTTCAAACTCCGCATAAAGTCGTAAATACTTGTCTTCTGATTGTTTTAATTCTTCTTCTAGTTTATCAACTTTTTCTTGAAGTAATTCTTCTGCTGTTTTTTTCTTCTACAACTTCTTCTTCGGTTTCAGTTGTTTCAGTATTTTCAACAGTTTCTTCTACTTCTTCTAAGTTTTCATTTCTTTCTTCAGTAGTCATCTCTACCTCCTAAATTATTTCAAATTGTTATTTAGATTATCTCTGACACATCCTATTAATGTCATTATTTTTGAATAGTCCATTCTCTTAGGTCCAAAAACGGCTATTACACCTTGACCTTTTGATGTGTTATATTTACTAGATACTAATGAAAGGTCCGCAATATTTTCAAGCTCTAATTCCTTACCTATTTTTATACAAGTATCTGAATCAGTAACCTCTACATTGTGGTCTAGTAACTCAACAATCTTATCATCTTCTAAGAGCGATACTACTTCTTTTATTTTTTTCTACATTATCTATATCAGGTTGTTTTAGTAAATTGTACTTACCTCCTAATGCTACAGTTTTTATTTTATTTTTGAGCAATCTATTTAAGGCAACTACGATCATATCGTAATTATTAACTTTAGTTTTTAAATACTTCTCAAGTTCTCCATGTATTATTACATGGGCTGTTGCCATATCTACATCATAAAAGTAAGTTTGCAAGAGTTTATTCACTTCTGCTATATCCTCTGCAGTAAAATCTGCATCAAGTTTATAGTTTTGTTGGAATACCTCTCCTATATTAGTTACTAATATAACTAAAATACTTCGACTACTTAAGAGTATAACTTCTACTTTATTAATTCGTCTCATCAGCTTTTTGTAGAGCTAAGATAACTGCCGTACAATCTGTTAAGTCTGATAAAACTATAGCATTTTTCTAAATAGTTATCCTCTGATACATATTTATCACTCATAAGTTCTTTTAACTTTTCATCTCGCTACTTGTTAATTCATAATCTTTTTATGCAATCTACATAATAGCGATATCCTTTTTCAGAAGGAACTCTCCCTGATGAAATATGTGTTTTTATCAACCCTTCTTTTTCTAATTTACTCATATCATTTCTAATAGTTGCTGGACTAAAATCAATGTTTTGAGCTAAGTTGCTTAGAACCAACAGGTTGATTAGTAGTTATAAAATTTTCTACTATAGATTGAAGAATAAGTACTTGTCTTTCTATTAACATGTTTATCACCTATCTTCATTTTGTTTTTTTAGCACTCTAAACACTTAAGTGCTAATCACATTATTAATTTTAACACTAAGGTCAAAAAGTCAATACTTTTTTTAATATTTTTGACTTTTTGACTTTTATTTTTCTATCTTCGAAAAAGGCTTAAAAATAAAGGTTTTTGTAATTTTAATTTGTATTGTTAAATTAAAGTTAAAAATAAAACGACATTTTACTTATTATCTTTGGAGTGTTATAATAGATACTAATTATATTAATACATATAGGAGATAACATAATGAAGAAAATAGTAACACTTTGTACATTACTTTTATCTTTCGTGCTTATACTAACTGCTTGTGATGGTGGCGAAAAAGACAAAAATTTATACAGCAACAAGTAATAATCAAGAACATGTATCCACTATTTATTATATAGGGCGATACAGTAAATAAAAGTTATTACTGTTTCAACTCTAAATAATAATGTTTTCAAACTTAGACTCTGCACTAGAAATAGCTAAAAAAAGCTTTTTAAAGAAACCAAATTTCGATGGCTATACGCGCTCTGCTGAAATTAAAGATGGAAAAATTGTTCTTACTACTGAAAACTGACTACAATAAACTAGATTTTTGAAACATATAGAGGAAGAATCCATCTATCAGGTTCTGCTACACTTGAAAATGAAAGAAAATTAAGTAACGTAGAAAAATAACCTTAAAAAGAAGGCGCTACTGAGAAAAATAATACAAATTATATTGAGGTGAAAAATGAAAAAAATATTAAAATTAATTACACCATTACTTGCAACACTATTCTTACTTACAGCATGTTCTAGTGAAAAACAAAAAGTATATACTACAACTTTTGGAAATGATCAAGAAAAATGAAACAACTATTTTTTTATAAAGGAGATGTTGTAAACAAGATAAAAACTATATCTAATATTAAAAATCTTGGAATGGATAGTGATTCTGCTTTTGAATCTATCAAAAATCAATTGATGAACAAAATAAAGACATCAAAGGTCTCACGTATAATGTGAAAAAGATAACAAAAGTAGTAATTACATGGGATTTAGATTTTGATAAAGTAGATTTTGATAAAGATAAAGATCGTCTACAGCTTAAAGGTTCTTCTTTAGATGAAGAAAGAAAATTAAGTTACGTTGAAGAAAATATTAAAAAGCTGGTGGCGTAGAGAAAAAATAACAATTTATTAGCGTTTGAAAAGTTAGAATTAGTAGTCTAATTTTTGAACGCTTTTTATTATATAAGTAAAAATGGTTTTTATTCTCAGCTTTCTTGTATATTCAGAGAAATTCTTGTATAATATTAAACGAAATACAGTGAGGTAAACAAATTTGGAACTTATAGAACTTAAAAAGAATTGGAAGAAGTAAATAAACAAATATCAGAGTTCAAAAACTTCATTAAAGATAGAAGAAAAAAAGAGCAAAGAGTAGCTGAAATAGAAAATATGATGCTTGATGCTGATTTTTGGAATGATAGCGAGACTGCTAGCTCATTAGTTACTGAATCAAAAAGTATAAAAAGAACTCGACGAATTTAGTGCCATGATTGACTATCTAAATCACTCCGAAGAAATGATAGAATTTTTAAGTGATGAAGATGATGAAGAAATTTATCAGGAGCTTATAGAAACTGTTCGCAACTTAAAACAACAGGTAGAAGATTTTAGCTTTAGGGTTGTTATTTGCCGAAGAATATGATAATAATACTGCCATCTTAGAAATTCATGCAGGAGCTGGCGGAACTGATGCTACAGACTGGGCAGAAATTATGCTTCGTATGTATGAACGATTTTTCTCAAAACAAGGACTTACATACAGTTATCTAAACTATCAATCTGGAGATATTACTGGTGTTAAATCTGCTACATTAAAAAAATAGAAGGTGATTTTGCCTATGGTTTTATTAAAAGGAGAAAAAGGAGTTCACCGTGTAGTACGTATTCTCTTTCGATCCATCAGGAAAACGTCATACATCATTCGCCCTCAATCGATGTTATTCCAGAATTCTCCGATGAAGAAGCAAATATTGAAATTAATATAGAAGATTTAAAGATAGATACCTATCGTGCACAAGGAGCTGGAGGTCAGCACATCAACACAACAGACTCTGCTGTCCGTATTACTCACCTACCTACTGGTATTGTAGTTCAATCTCAAGCAGAACGTAGCCAAATAAAAACCGTGACTTTGCGATGAAAAACTTAAAATCAAAAATTACATCAACTGGAATTAGAAGAAAAAGAACGCGAGCTTGCATCTATCCGTGGTGAACAAAAAGATATTGGTTGGGGCTCACAAATACGCTCTTATGTATTTACTCCATATACAATGGTGAAAGACCATAGAACTAACTATGAAGTATCTACCGTAGATAAAGTTATGGATGGAGAAATTATCGATTTTTATCGATGCTTATCTCCATTATAATATAAAACAAAAAGAGATATTATAAAAATAAACCTCTCAATATATTGAAGGTTTATAATTTATTTATTTTTTTCTCAGTGAAACCTTCTTGCTTAAGTATTTCTTCTGATTTTTCATACTTATATCTTGGCATCCTCACCACTTAAAGTTATACCGGTATACCTTTTTAACTGACTTAACTTAGCTTTTGTATAATCTATAGTTAAGTTTTTCTACCGCTTGAGTATCTTGATAATCTACCTTATCCTCTAAGCCTTCTATTCCTTGGTATAGCAACTGGGTCAAGTGCTTTTTTGCTTTGTTCTTTAGTTAGACCTAAATCAGCGTAAACAATAGTATTTTTGAGGTTTGTTTTACTACTTTATCACCTTTGTAGTAGTATGTTAACTCCATAGTTACTCCCTTTTTCTTGTTTAGTAAATACTTTTGTTTCTTCTTTGCTCCTGAACATCCTACTAAAAATGCAAGTAGCAAGATAGAAATTGCCTTTAATATTCTTTTTTCATAAATGAAATCTCCTTCCTTGAATTGTATATTTTTAGTATAGCATTATTTCCTAAAAACACAACTATTATTAAAAATTAACACTAAACAGAACGACATAAAGCATTATATTTATGTCGTTCTTTTATCTTATTATAATTTTTCATACTCTGCTGGCACATCAAACGGATTTTTCTTTGTTAATGTGATCATAAAACATTATTCCATTTAAATGGTCTATTTCATGTTGGAAACAAATTGAAGGCAAATCAGTTAATGTTAAGGTTATTTTTCATTATTCTCATTATAACCAACAACTTTAATTCTTGAGTATCTTGGTACATACCCTTGAATTTCTTTATCTACCGATAGACATCCTTCTCCACTAGCTAAATAACATTTTAGCTACTGAATTTGAGATGATTTTTGGATTGTATAAAAGCATAAGATACTGTATTTTTCTGGATTTTCATCATCTGAATATGAACAGCAATCATACGTTTAGAAACATTGATCTGAGGAGCAGCCAGCCCTATTCACGGTTTTCAAACCTAATTTCTCCGCTTTCATCATCTTGAGATGCAATAACATACTCAATAAACCTCTTAAAAGTTGACTTATCCTCGTCTGAAATAGGCGCTTTTACTTCTTCAGCTCTTGCGCGTAAAAGTATCATGTGGATCAATAATTATATCTTTTGTTGTAATCAAAATTTTTCTCCTTTATTTCTCTTTTACTATACTAAATACTTCTTTATATCATAGTACAATTATTTCATAAATATCAATGAATGTCAAAAGGCATAATCCAATAATATTATTAAAAATTTCAAATCGTTCTTAAATCAAACTTCTAATTGTATGTATCTTTTTATTTTTAATTAAAATATCTATGTAGTGACATACTCCTCTTTCTTCATTTCTAAATTCTGTAAAAGCTATTTTTTGTATCTTTCATGGTATCATATTATTATTGATAATTAATAAATTAATTTAGGAGGTTGATTATGACTTTTGAAAATTACCAATATACTAGACCTAATGTAGATGATGCAAAAAACACAATTATCTAATCTAGTAACTGCCTTTATAGCTGCTAATAGTACCAAAAGAAACTTTAGAAATTTTTAACGAATATAACAAACTTCATGAGCATCTGGAAACTATGTCTACATTAGTAGAAATTCGCGTACTATTGATACAACTGATAAATTTTACGAAGGAGAAAGAAATTTTGGGATGAATTTACCCTAGAGTTAGCTTCTCTACAAGTAAATTTGATAAAAGAAATGTATAATTCTAAATTTAAAGATGAATTAAAAAGTGGTGAACATTACTTTAATCTTATTGAAACTACATTAAAAGTATTTAGTGATGAAATCATTGATGATTTAAAAGAAGAAAATAAACTTTCATCAGAATATACAAAAACTTACATCAAGCGCAAAATTCCGTTTGATAATGGTGAACATAATCTTAGTGCAATAGCTAAAATACACAAGATGCTAATCGTGAAATTCGCCATGCAGCAGCAAAAGCAGTTGCCAAATTTTTCAAAGATAACTTAGAACAATATGATAGTATTTATGATCGCATGATTAAAGTTCGTACACGTATCGCTAAAAAACTTGGTTTTGAAAACTTCGTTGAAGTAGCCTACCCTACGACTACGTCGTACTGACTACAATGCTAAAGATGTTGCTAATTATAGAAAGCAGATTTTTAGAAGAAGTAGTTCCATTAGTAGAAAAAATCAAAAAAGACCAAGCTAAACGTTTAGGGCTTGAAAGTTTATCATTCCATGATGAAGGTGTAAACTTCAAATCAGGTAACCCTACTCCTAAAGGAGATCGCCCTTACTTAGTTAATGCGGCAAAAACTATGTATAGAATTATCATCAGAAACTGATGAATTCTTTACATTTATGACTGAAAACAATTTATTAGACCTTGATACTAAACACGGAAAAAGCAGGTGGTGGATATTGTACTTTCCTTGCAGATTATAAAGCACCATTTATTTTTGCAAACTTCAATGGTACTCCACATGATGCAGAGGTACTAACTCACGAAGCTGGTCACGCATTCCAAGTTTATGAGAGTCGTAACTATATGCCAGATTATGTTTGGTATACATAGCAAAGCATGTGAGATTCATTCTATGAGTATGGAATACTTAACTTAGGTCTTTGGATGGACTTATTCTTTAAAGAGGACACAGAAAAATTCAAATACTATCACTTTACTGGTTCTCTTAAGTTTCTTCCTTATGGTGTAACAGTAGATGAATTCAACATATAGTTAGTGAAAATCCTGAACTTACTCACTAGAACGTCGTAAAAATGGTTAGAAGTTGAGAAAAATATCTTCCGTCTCGTTACTGAAGATATCCCAGAACTTGATGAAGGATTATTCTTCTATCATCAAGGACATTTATTTGGTATGCCATTCTATTACATCGATTATACACTTGCACAAGTTTGTGCCTTCCAATTTTTGGAAAAAGCAAACGACAATCGTGAAAAAGCATGGGAAGAATACTTGCACCTATGTAGACTTGGTGGAACTAAACCATTTACAGAACTTGTAAAAAGAAGCAAATTTAGAAAATCCATTTGAAAGTGGAACAATTGCGCACATTGTCCCAGAATTGAAAATATATATTGACTCTGTTGATGCATCAAAATTTTTAAATAAAATATTAAAGGGAGTGGTATTAACTTGCCATTCCTTAACTATAATTAAATTAGTTGAAAATAAAATATATAGTGATGAAATTAATAATTCAAATATTTCAAACTTTTGTATTAAGGAGATGAAAATATGAACGATAAAAAATAGCTGCTTTCTTCGATATAGATGGTACGTTGTATAGGGATTCGTTAATGACCGAACATTTTAAAAATTAATAAAAATATGAAGCAGTCGACGAGCGTTACTGGATAAACGGGGTAAAAGAAACTTATATTAACTGGGATAAACGTTTTTGAAGACTACGATAACTATCTATTTGATGTATCAAAAAGCTTATGTAGATGCCATAACAGGACTAGATAAAAAAATATCGACTTTGCCACTGAACAAGTGATAAAACTAAAAGCAGACTCGTGTTTACAAATATACACGAAGCGTTATAGAAGAGCATAAAAGAAGGTCATCTAATCATCTTTATTTCAGGAAGCCCTGACTTTCTTGTTGAAGCAATGGGGCATAAACATCACGCCTTCTAGCTATAGGTGGTACATATATAATGAAAACAATAAATTTACTGGAGAGTAATTCCTATGTGGGATTCAGACAGTAAAATAAAAATGATTGATGAACTGGTTAATAAATATAATATAGACCTTGAGCAATCCTTCGCATACGGAGATACAAACGGAGATTATAACATGCTTAGAAGAGTTGGAAATCCAGTCGCTATAAATCCAAGCCGTGAACTTTAACAAAATAAAAAGACAGTGAAGAACTATCAAAAAGTTACTATTTTAATAGAACGAAAAGATGCAATTTATAAATCCCCAGCCAATATAGCAATATTAGAAGTATAAAAATAACCTCGAGAAAAATTCTCGAGGTTTTCTTATATTCTATATAATAATTCTGAACCTTCACTGCTTGACACACGAACAGCTGTTACAAGTCTATCTTTCACCCTTGCATAAAAGCTGTGCCTGAGCTGTAAATCTTTACTGATTTTTCCATTTGCTTTTTATAAGTCTAAATGATTTTCCAGAAGAATCCATTCTATAGAGTTACCATCATATTTTCTTAGTAAATATCCTTGATAACGGTTGACCATTTCTTTATTCAGCTTAATAATTCCTGCCTCATCAATAGCTCCACCTATTCCTTGAATATTAGCTGGTAATGAATTGCTATCATTTTAATAGATCTGGATTAGGTCCACCTAACTCAACATCTGATTTTTCTTTTTAGCTTCTTCTGCGGCTCTTTCAGCATTTTCTTTTTCTTTTTAGCTTTCTCATCAGCTTTTTCTTGAATCTTGTTCCCAAGTTCTTTTAGCGCTTGCTCTAAAGAATTATAGTTAAATTATATTTTTCTAAAATTTGATTAACATTTTTACTGAAATTAGAATCTTGTTTTTAAATTATTAATTTCATCTTCAGCTTTTTATAATTTTTCGATATCGCTACGTAGCCATTTCTCGGCATCAGCAAATGTTTTTGCTGTATCTATTTTTCCGCTCTATCCAAACTTTCTTTCGCATTATCAACCTTTTATCTTCTAGGCTAATAGATGTATTTTTTTAATCTTTAGCTGCTTTTATATCTGATTTTATAGTTGGAATTACTTTGTTAGCAGTATCTGTAGTCATCTTATCCAGACCTTTGCTTCCAACATCAAAATTATGATTTATATAATCATATCGACATATTTTTGATACTCTTCCTTAACTTTTTGTCACTACCCCCACCGAACATGAAGTAATAACCAATAGCACAGGCGATTAAAAGACTGCTACTGCCGAAATTTTTGCTATTGTTGCCTTTTTCATGAAAAACCTCCTTAAGAGTAAATTTTTCTTATAATTTCATTAATTAATAAACTAATATTATCTCATAGATTACAAAAATTTACTAGAGGCAATTTTAGCCTCTTCTTGTTTATATAAGTAAAAATTTTAACCAATAATCTATAAACTTCGTATGATGAAAAGAACTTACACTTTTTTCTTGTCCCTTTTCTATACTGAATTATACAAGTTTTTCCCATTGAGATGAATATGTATAATATCTTTATAATATTTTTGTTATACCAAAAATTTGTATATGGGTTTTTATTGAACCACTGATATCGAGATAATTAGCTTTAAAACCCTATATGCAGTGAAAAAAAGCTATGCAGTTAGAGAATAATTAATTCTCTCTAAAACAGTTAGATCTTCTACCTGTAAACAAAAATATGAATTTTTATTTCTAAATCGAGACCATTTTTTGAGTTATACTTCTTCTTACAAAATTCATAATCATTCTTAAGTAATACTTTTTCAATTATGGTTAGTTTTCTTAAATTATTATTTTTCATAGTAAAAACCTCCTTACTAAATTAATTATAGTAAGGAGGTTGGACCTAATATAGGTAAGATTTTTATTAAATATTTTCTATGTTATTTTTAATTACCTCAATATCTTCCAATTAAATAAAACTTGGTGCATCTCTCGGATCTAAGATTCTTTGTATTGATTTACTCATCAATATACGAACTAGTTTCGACATTTTCTATACCCTCTTTTCCTCTAAAATTTTTACATTATCTCCTGACTATTGAGCCACATTCTTATACCATCTCCATAACTTTCTTGTTATCATATACATCATTACCATCAGATTTTATTACTTTTGCTGTTGCCAATCTATCAGCATAGCCTCAAGTGATGGTCCACTAAACTCAAAGGCAATTTTTCAATTTCCCCACACATAAACTGTGTCTTTTCGAAACTCACCATCTCAAATCTTTCTGAGTATGGTATATAAAATGTTTTTCTGTATAATTGATATTACTCATTCTATCAATGCGAAATACTAATGGTATATCAGCTTCACTATTTTCGTACTATAACCGATTAAGTAAAAGTAAAATTCTGAGAACATTATTACACTGGCTTTACTTCTTTTTAGTTTGTTTTTATCCATTCGAGTATAATCAAAACTTATTAACCTCGATTTTCTTATTGCTATTGACAAATCCTACAAAACATCAATTAAATATTTTCCATGCTGCAATTCGACATAATAAAAATCTTTCATTATTAATTAATCCTCTTATATTTACTTGACTTTCACGGCTCACTTGACCTTGCAATAGTAATATAGTCATTTCTCTTTTTATTAAACGCTCGACTTTCTAACAGTATTTTACTTACTGCCAGTATATCGCGTTCTGTTAAAATATTCTCGCTTTCATCAACTGCTATATACTTATACTTATTATTTCTTGCCTTTATTTCAAATTGACCAATTTCATTTTTCTTTTCCGAAAGATATGACCTAATAGCCTCTATATCACGTTGAATAGTTTTAAGGACACTCCATATTTATTAGCCAACTCTTTTTACTAATTCCTCTCCCTTCTCAGTCGATCATACATTTCTAGCTGTCGAAAATTTTTATCTACCTTATTTTATTTCTTCCATTTTCATACCTCTAATTATTAATCAAATAATTAAAAATCTAATATTTATCATAAAATCACCTTTTATTTCAATATATCAGACATTTATTGAAAAATATTTAAAAATAGATTTTTATTTTATTATTAACTTATATTTGAATTACATATATTTTACAAGATTACTTGGACAAAATATGTCTTTAAACTCATTTTTATGAAAATATATTTACAATTAAAATTATATCCTATTATTCTTTAAACTTCAATATTCCTTTTATTATTCTACTAATCTCAAAGGCTATAATATCACAATATTATATAAAAGATAGTACCAAAAAGTGAATCTTGATTTATTAGAACGCTTTGATATAAAACAGAAGAGCTTTGATTATATATTTTTAAGCTACTCGTTTAATATATCTAAGTTATTTATTTTGAAGGATTAAGAATATACACATCCGATAGAACGAAAATAAAAAGGCTAAGTAACTAAAAGCTACTTAGCCTCATCAGGATATTTTCTCATATCACCGATTTATTATATACACCACTATATTTTTATAAATCAAACTATTTATAACTTATTAGTCTCTAATGCTTCTTATTCCAAATGCCGCACTAAGAGATAATAATCCTAACACTGTCATATTATTAGTATTATTTAAACCTGTAGGCTGGTAAAAGCTTTTTGCTTATCTTTGTTACCAGATGGATTTTCAGGTGTTTTTGGATCTGGATTCCCCGGTGTTTTTGGATCTGGATTCCCGGTGTTTTTGGATCTGGATTTTCTGGTGTTTTTGGATCTGATTTCCGTGTTTTTGGATCTGGATTTCCTGGTGTTTCTGGATTACTTGGTTTTTGAGGTTTAGCAGTATAATTAACATCTTTAACAATATTATCTTGAGTTACTGTTTCTGCTGCTACAACTAAAATATCGGCTGTGTATCCTTCAATTACAGGAGATGTAACTTTGCATGTACTTAGATTTATCTGAAACCCAAGTACCATTATCTCATAATTTCACCTGTTACTTTATCTTTAGTAACCGTACGAGTCCATACTGCTTCTTCCACATGATTTGGTGGTGTTTTGTCACCAGCTCCGTGATAACGCACAGTTAAACTTACTTTTTTCTCTTCTTTGACTGCTTCTGTTTTGTGTTTTAGATGAATTGTTACATTTTGGTCTACTGTAGTATCCGTATCGAATTTTGTAGGTAATGCATCTTTTCTTACCAGTTCATAGCCTTTAGCTTCATAGCTAGCAACTATATTATCATAAGTTGTTTGAGTTTCTGGTTTTACTTCAGAGTTTGAATCTCCACTTGCTAGGTCTTTTTTGTCTTCTAGCGTTGTGTTTGTTGTGTCATCGATTACTGTGTATGTCAGTTTTTGTGTTTCTGGACTATATACTACTGTTTCTACTATATCTGCAGTATCTTCAGTTACATTGTTCACTGCTTCTACTTTGCTTTGTCTGCTGTATATCCCGGGTTTTGTCGGTGATACTACTTCTCCAAAGCTTGTTCCGTTTGCTGGTGTCCATTGTCCATTTGTCACAACATTTGTTACTAGGTCTTTTTGTATTTTTCTCTTGTAAACTCTAGTTCCTTTCTACTGTTGGAAATGCTGGCTCTGCTGGGTTGTTATCTTTGTACACATAGTTTATTGTGTGTTTTACTTTTTACTTTCTTGTGTTACTTCTGTTTTTGTGTTTTAGATGAATTGTTACATTTTGGTCTACTGTAGTATCTGTATCTGAATTTTTGTAGGTAATGCATCTTTTCTTACCAGTTCATAGCCTTTTGCTCATATCCAGCTACTGATTTGATCATATGTTGCTTTTGTTTCTGGTTTTTACTTCAGAGTTTGAATCTCCACTCTACTAGGTCTTTTTGTCTTCTAGCGCTGTGTTTGTTGTGTCATCGATTACTGTGGACTGTCAGTTTTGTGTTTCTGGACTATATACTACTGTCTCTACTATATCTGCAGTATCTCCAGTTGGCTTGTTCACTGCTTCTACTTTTTGCTTTGTCTGCTGTATATCCTGGTTTTTGTTGGTGATACTACTCTCAAAGTTTGTTCCGTTTGCTGGTGTCCATTGTCCATTTGTCACAAACTATTTGTTACCGGGTCTTTTTGTATTTTCTCTTGCAAACTCTAGTTCTCTTTCTACTGTTGAGAATGCTGGCTCTGCTGGGTTGTTATCTTTTGTACACATAGTTTATTGTGTGTTTTACTTTTTACTTTCTTGTGTTACTTTTCTGTTTTGTGTTTTAGATGAATTGTTACATTTTTGGTCTACTGTAGTATCTGTATCGAATTTTGTAGGTAATGCATCTTTTTCTTACCAGTTCATAGCCTTTAGCTTCATAGCTAGCAACTATATTATCATAAGTTGTTTGAGTTTCTGGTTTAACATCAGAATTTGAGTCTCCGCTTGCTAGGTCTTTTTTGTCTTCTAGCGTTGTGTTTGTTGTGTCATCAATTACTGTATATGTTAGTTTTTGAGTTTCTGGGCTATATACTACTGTTTCTACTATATCTGCAGTATCTTCAGTTACATTGTTCACTGCTTCTACTTTTGCTTTGTCTGCTGTATATCCTGGTTTTGTCGGTGATACTACTTCTCCAAAGCTTGTTCCGTTTGCTGGTGTCCATTGTCCATTTGTCACAACATTTGTTACTAGGTCTTTTTGTATTTTTCTCTTGTAAACTCTAGTTCTCTTTCTACTGTTGGAAATGCTGGCTCTGCTGGATTATTATCTTTGTAGACATAGTTTATTGTGTGTTTTACTTTTTACTTTCTTGTGTTACTTCTGTTTTGTGTTTTAAATGAACTTCGAACACTTGCTCGTCTTTTCCAAAAGTCACTCCATCCGTTGGATAAGTACTAGATACAAACTCATAATTTTTATCTGTATATTTTTCTACAGTATCATCTATTGTGTATGTAGATTTTGTATTATACTTACCTTTTAAATCCCCTTAACTTCTAATACTTAGTTAGTGTATCATCAATATACTTAACTTTAGTAATGCCTTCTTTTTAGTTTATAAACATAATAAACATTTTGATCGTCACCTTTAAACTCTCATAGATTTATTTGTAGTCAGTTGAGTCCCAGCTACTCGTGAACTGTTGTAGGTTCTGTTACAAGAGTATAGTTATCTATATTCTTAGGCTTCACATCGTAATTTGGAGATTTCTGTGTAGTAGCTAATCCTGCAGGATATCCATATTTATAATCTTGTGTTTTCGATTTCTTTACCTTCAGTATCTACATAACGTACAGTTATTTTTGTTTGTCCAACTGCACGTGCGTTCGAAGGAGTTGTTGTCGCTTTAATATCATCTGTTCTTACTGAGTACCAACTCCATTACCATCTACGTTGTAACTATAGCTCTTAGATCCTTCTATTGAATTATTAATAGATGAATCTGCGAATATTATGCGTGTCGAATGACCTGTCCCTTGAATAACACTCATATCTTTTTAAAAATTTTACTAACTTGTTTATTTACTTCTGGCGTTCTATCGATTTCTTGATAAGTATCACCGAACTCTGCATAATCATCTGTTGGTCTAAGATCATGATAAGTAGTGATTCCTTCACCTTTCATTTTTCCTAGATTTATACCTAAAGTATATGTCCCATCTCCATTGTTAATAACTACTGAAGAGTTTTTACCAGCTTTTTGTAATGCTTTAAGGATATCTTTCATTACTTGAGTTTGCTGGCATTTCTATTACTTATTATCTGGATCAGAGTCAATTGTTATAGATGTTGGTGTATCTTTGTTAACAAGATACTTTCCATCTTCACTAATAGCTAGGTAGATGCATATCTTTTTGTTATCAGGTTTTAATTCCTATAATAGTAGAACCCTGCCGCAGGTTTAACATGATGTATAGAAATTATATCTCCATCAGGAATCTTAGTATTATTTCCTGGATTTTTGACCGTTGCTTGACAGCATATTATTATAGTAATTTGCAGCCCCAACTGAAGTACCTATTTTTATTGAGTTTGTCACGATCTGTTGAAGCTGAATTATAAACAGAAAAGATAGCTCAGCTTTTTGGAAATTCTTGGCATACCGGTTTGCAAGTAACATTTTCCATTTATATCTCAATACTATATCTTTTTACTTGATTTAGCTGTGAATTTAGATCCATTAGCAGCTCTTTTGTGTAACTTGTAACTGTTTTTCTGTATTGGCTGAATACCAGCAAATTCAGAGTTTAATGTTATAACATATGCTAAATTATTTGGGTTTGAAGAATCAAACTTAATTGTTCCTACTCCTTGGATAGGTCTCTGGAGTCCCTGAAGCTAAGTTAGCATAATATCCTCCATACGCATTGTTTGTTAGAGTTACTGGTATACGGATAGTATCCCTTCTTTTAGAGTGCCATCTTGTTTTATTTTAAATGTCATATCAATCAATGATACTTCTTGAGCTGGTAAATTCTTTGTTTCCCAGCGTTCATTGGTGTAGTTTTCGTTTCTTAAAGTAACAGTAGCATTGAAATCAGCAATAACAGAGCTATCTGCTAATGCTCTCTTAGTTCTCTTTTTAGGTTCTAGATTATTTTCATACCTTGTGTATTAGTAACAGTAGGTTCATTTTTATCATTTGTTGCTCATGTAGCAGATTCTGTCTTTCCATTAATAGAATTTTTACTCGATTCTTGTGTTCTCTACTTTATCCTGACTATTTGTATACTCTTGTGATGCTACTTGATTGTCTGATGCCTGTGTTTCATGTGACGAAATGGTTGAACTCAAAAACTGAAAAACTCATAATAGCAAGAGTTACCACTTCACATTTAATTTTCTCTATAGAAAAATACTGTTTTTATCAATATTAAATTTTTCATTAGTTATCCTTTTCATTTTTATATGAGTATGTAAAATTGTCATTATAACAACCTTAATTATACTTTTTTGCAATTCTATTAAAAATCAAATAATTTATTTAATAATTTTTGCATTTATATAGTTATAAACATTAAAATTTTTCAAAAAGACTATGTAAAATAATTTATAAAAATAAAGTTTGTAGCACACTTAAAACAAATCCTTCAAAAACTTTAATTATAAGCTTTTTATTACATAAATATTTATCTGTATTATATTGTATCTTAAACATAACTTTTTTCCAAGAAACTAATACACTTTTTTCGAAAAATTTTTCTTCTTAAATTATAAATTAAGAATATTTATTTTATTAAAAATTGTTATTGTTAATAGTACCTTAATTCTAAGGTTTAAATTCAGTTATTTTTAAGTTATCTACTATAATACAAGAAGGAAAGTCAAATAAAATGTTAGAATGATTTTTGAAAAATAGGATTTTTCAAAAAGAAAATTATTTGCTTTTTACAGTATATTAATCAGTAAGTTTGGGGTTACTTAATCAGCAATTTTTAAATCAAAATATATTGTTATGAAACCTAGTAATAATATAAACAAATTCACAAAGAAGTATAATCACTGAACAAGAATTATAAAATATGCACACAAGATATTGTATTAAGTAAAATATAAATATTTCAACAACAATAAATACTTGAAAACAGTTTCATTATTACAATTCATATACTAACCTTATTATACAATCAAATAAAGTATCTTATAATTTATATATAAGAAGAGGGTTGTTTTTAACCTCTTCTTCCGTATTAATTAAATTACAGAAATTTTACAACTTTTATTTATTTTTTCGACGCATTTACATAACGCTATTCCTGCTAATGCTATTCCTGTTAATACCGAATTTGTCGCTACTCCCCTGTATTTGGTAGATTTTTGTTTGTTGGGTTAATTTTATTGTGTGTTGATTTTTGTTGATGGTAGGTTGGTATTGGTGGTGTTGACGGTGTTGATTTTTGTTGATTTGAATATCCATTTACCTTTGAAATTAACATCTCTCCGCTTATAACCACTTTATCTTTATCATAACCTACAAAATGTCCATCTTCCTTCTGCAGTTTCCACAACTTTGCTACCGGTTCTTTAGCTATTACTTCATCTCCATCTACATACTTAGTATTATCATTAGGTAACATATTTAATATTTCTTTTGGTAATATTCTTCCTTCTGTTCCACTGTAAAAACCTATATGTAGCTTTATATTTATTTGTTTCAAAACTCCCATTTTCCTATAAACTCTATATTACTTCCGTTTACTGTTTGTGAACTTGCTGCATAACCTTTGAACTTCCATTTCCCACCTGCTACTGTTACCTCTCTTTGTGTTGGTTGTTTAGCTGTTACTACATCGTTGTCTACATATTCATTCATTATCCGTTGGTAATGCTCATTACTTCATTTGGTAAGACTTTTGCCTGAAGTTTCACTTTCAAATCTGTATGTCACTTTGTATTTATTTTTCAATAAATGTCCATGTTCCAGTGAATTTAACACCTGCTCCATTTACTGTTTTCGATGCAGCATCATAACCATTAAATATCCATTTACCATCTGCCACTGCTACTTCTATTTGCGCTGGTTGAGTTGCTGTTACTACATCATTATCTATATACTCATTAGCATCTGTTGGTACTAATGCCAATACTTCTGCTGGTAATACTTTTTGTTGAATCAGCACTCTTTGAACCATATGTTGCTTTGTATTTATTTGTTGGTGGTGTTTTCATTAGCTGTAAATGTCCATGTTCCGCTGAATTTAACATCACTTCCATTTACTACGTTTGTGTATTCGCTGCATAACCATTAAAATGTCCATTTACCATCTGTTACTGTTACTTCCGATTGTGCTGGTTGTTTAGCATTTACTACTGCACCATTTTTCATATTCATCAGCGTCTGTTGGTAATAACGCTAATACTTCTGCTGGTAGTGCTTTTTGTTGCGTCAGTACTTGTAAATTCATATGTTGCTTTATGTTTAGTTGCTGGTGGTGTTTGTTTCGCTTTGAATGTCCATGTTCCTATAAAATGTTATATTTGAATTGTTTACTGTATATTTATTTTGTTGGTATCCATCAAATGTCCATGTTCCATCTGCAACATCTACTGAAGTTTTAGATGGATCTTAGCAACAACTTCCTCACCGTTTACATATTCTTTAGCATCATTTGGAATTAATACTAATACTTCTCTGTAATTGTTTTTCCTGTTGTTGAGCTTGCAAATGCATAATCTACTGTGTATTTAGCTACTGGATTTGCTTTGTATCTCTATTTACCTCACGAACTCTACATCTTTATCTACTACGGTTACTGGTCCTGCTGGTTCGTATCCTTTGAATATCCATTTTCCATCTGCTTGTTACTTCTGCTTGCGCTGGTTGTTTTGCTGTTACTTCGCACTTTTTACATATTTAGCTGCATCTGTTGGTATAGGTCTTTTACCTCTTGTGGTAATTCTTTTCCTGTTGTCGCACTTTCAAATTTATATGGTATTATGTTCTTTAGCTACAAACCCCATTTACCTACAAATTTAACATCATCTATTCCCACAGTTACTTACTCGATTGGTTCATATCCTTTGAATACCCACTTACCATCTTGAACTGCATCTTTCTACTTCTGTTTTTGTTGGTTGTTTCGCTGTTACTTGATCACCTTTTTGTATTTAGCATCATCTGTTGGTACAAATCTTTTACAGCTTGTGGCAAATCTTTTTCCTTCTGTTACACTTACGAATTCTATATGATACGTTGTGCTCATCAGCTATGAACTCCCATTTACCTGGCAAACTTAACGTCTTCAGTTCCCACTGTCACTGGACTTGCTGGTTCGTATCCTTTGAATTTTCCATTTACCATCTTGAGCTGCATCTACAACTTCTGTTTGTGTTGGTTGTTTGGCATGTTACTTGCTCATCTTTTACATATTTATTTGTATCTGTTGGTAGTAAATCTTTTACAGCTTGTGGTAATTCTTTTTCCTGCTGTTGCACTTTCAAACTCATACGTTACTTTTTGTTCTTTTTAACTAAGTTGCATAAGCAGTTACACTCTTTAGCTATTGGAGTTGTTATTTCATTTCCGTTATTCCAAAATGAAGCTTTTTGGATACGTGAACTTATCATTTTGATTATCGCTAGTAGTATACCATCCGTTGAATCTGTAACCATCTCTAGTTGGTACTTGAGTAGTTTCTTGTGGTGCAAAGTCTGGTTTGTAGACAGTTAGTACGTCTTCAATAGTTTTATTTCCATCTGCAAATTTAGCGTCATTTGCATTTGCATCATAAACAACTTTTACTCTTTGTCCTAATACTACTGTATTGTCTTCTGGGTTAAGCACATAATCCCATTTCGCTACATGAATCATGATCTGCATAATCACTTACACCTGCTGTATCTTTTTAGTAAAATAGTGTAGGAATTTAGCATCTTCTTTTGTCGGTGTATATGCTCCATCTCCTTTAGCTACTAAGTACCCTACTTGACGTTTTGGAGTTTCGTTATTTTGCCCGCCAGGTTTTTCACTGATAGAAACATTAAGTTTTTGGGTTAATGCTCCTCTTAATACTAGAGACGACTCTTGGTCAAGAATCCTGATATCTTTTTCATCAAATTTTTGCATTAGGTGTAATTGTTACATCTTTTTAGCATAGATACTTGCACCATGCGTACTCTGGTTGTTTTTCCTGCATTTTCTTCTATCTCAGCAGTACCATCACTTACTTTAGAATTATTTTCAAAGTTGGCTGTATCTACTAACAGACTTCCATTATTATAAATTCCTCCACCATATTTATAAGCTGTATTAGCTGTCACAGCTGTCTCTACTCCACCTAGTTCTACAGTTCCATCATTGTAAATTCCTCCACCTCTTACAGAGAATCCATTCGTAATAGATCCGCCATCGACTCTCAATGTATTTCCTTTACCTACATATATACTACCACCACCACGAGTATCTTTCCAAGAAAATTTTCTGTTCTAGTGTTAACAATATTTGTATTACGAGTGTTAAGTTTACTGAAGCTTGTTCTCCATTTCTAGTAGCTAACGTAATAGCTCCGCCGTTTTCATCTACAGTTACATCTTTAATAGTGGTATTTTCATAGTAGCTGTTGCTGTACTATTTGTTTCGAAGGCAATAGCCCCTCCATAAGTAGCTATTGATGGACCATTCCACCAAGAGCCTGCTCCCTTTAATGTAGAATTAGTTAACGTGAAGTCCCCAGATCCAACTATATCTATAAAGCCACCAGCAAATGTCAGTCTTTTGAGTTTGTTGCTGTGAATGTTGATGAATTTCACTTTTAAGATTACTATCGCTACTTACAATTCCGCCTCCGCTTATACCATAGGAATCTCCCAAATTATCTATATTAAATTTAGTGTTATTGATTTCTCCTGTTGCATGGCGCATAGCAACTGCTCCACCTGTGTTAAATGATTTAGCTATATATTAAAAAGTGGAATTAGAAACTTCTAATTTAGTCCCGTTATCAACAAAACAGCTCCTCCTTCATTCGCTTCCATCTTTAATAGCAAACGTATGGTTCCCAGAAAAATAGAATCTGATATTTTCACCATGGAGTTCTTAGTAGCGTGAATACCTCCACCATTACCATGTCCATCATTTAAAGTATTATTTAAAAATTTTCAGATTTATTTTCTAATGTAACTTCTGCATTATAAGCATAGATTGCCCCTCCATTAGGACGAACATCTTTATCTGTGTCTGGTTTTTACAGCTTTAGAATCTTGAATTGCAGTATTATCTAGTTTTAATTTAGAATCTCTTACAAATACTCCGCCTCCATGACTGCTATTTCCTGTGTTTCCTTTTTGAATAGTTGATTTCTTTAGAACGACATCAGCATCCCCTGAAATATTAAGTGGTCTTCCTATATCGTTACTCATCCAATACAATACTATCAAACATCATAGTACTGCCATTGATTGAAAAACATATTTATATTTTGAGTCACTAACTTCAAAGTAAAATCCATTCCATGAATTTTTCCAGTAAAACTCTTTGGAATATTTATCGTTGATGTAATATCTATATTTTTACTTAATCACAATATCTTGTGCGTTGTTATTTTATCTTATCTTTCAATTCTTTGTTCCATGCTAACAGTCCCTTGTAATCCTGTTTCTGCATTAGCACTAGATGCAATAACAATATTTTTGATTTAAAATTGTCGGTTGAACTAACGACAATCCTACTGATAAAAGATATCGTGCCTATAGATAATTTTTCTTATAGAAAATTTTTAGTTTTTAAATGACATATTATTTCGACTTTCTCCTTAATTTTTATATAGTAGCTAATTTAAAATAAATATTTAATATTAATTATACTCCACTTATTAAATAAAAATAATTATCTATTTCACAATTATTTTTATACTTCAAAATAATACTTTTCTCAAAAATATTATATAATTTATCTTTTTTATAATAAAAGTATATCAATTATATTTAGTATTGTAAAATGATAAGTTAAATGTACTATAAATCGAACTCTGCTACTCAGTAATACTATCGTTCTTAAGCTAATAGTTACCTATATTATCTAATAACTGTTAGTTAATTCTATAGAAAAATAATATATATCATTTTTTTATTTGAATATATAATATTTAAAAGTATCCTAATCCTGTTAACTTCAAAAATATATAAAATATTTTTAACTGTACCTGCTCTATAGTTATCTTTACTAAATATTAAACTCTTTTTAATTCAAAAACTTCTCCATCATAATCAAGAACACTAACGGAAGTATTTATAATTACACCACGTCCTACTTTTTAATTCCTTTTTCTGTTAGAAATGAACGAATTAATCCGCCATGACATACAGCTAATATAGTTTTATCAGGGTGCTCTTTGTATTTTTCTTTAAAAATTTTTCTACTCTCATCTGCAGCATCTACGTCTAGTTCCATGCCTCTCGTTTCTCCGTTTTGTAATCCTGCTGCATATTCAGCAAACGATATTCTTCATAATCTCCATATGATTTTTCTATTAAACGCTCATCCTTTATAACATCTAACACTTTGTTTATCTCATTATTAGAATTATCCAACATATATCTCAGCTGTATCAAAGCACGCCCCAAAGTACTGCTATAGGCTACATCTATATTGTAATCTGTTATTTTCTTTCCCGCTTCTTTCCCTTTGTTTTATTCCTTCTTCATTTAATGGTATATCACTATGCCCTTGTACTTTTTCTATTTTTATTATAATCCGTTTCTCCATGTCGCGCTAAAATTATACGCATAATAATCTCTCCTTCTGTAATTGACTATACTTTTCATATTATAAAATATTCATTTTTAAAAATAAAAGCTTAATCCTTTTATATTTATAATTATTATCAAACATAGATAATAGCATAAAATATTTATTTTCATTATTGAAAAATAATAAGAGATACTTGTAATTTATAAAGTATCTCTTATTTATTATATTATAAACATTATTGATTTTTAGTTTCTACGTTCTAGCAATCAACAGTGTTCCTAACAACACTAATACTCCAACTATTAAACCTAAAAGCCCCTGATGTAAGCCCTGTTTTAGGCAATATACCAAAAATTATTTTTGAATTATTATTATTTTGATTTAAATTATTGTTTTTGTTATTATCAAAATTATTATTTCCACCGTTGTTAGGTTTATTATTGATTATTATTATTATTGTTATTATTGTTATTATTGTTGTTATTGTTATTATTGATTATTGTTGTTATTGTTGTTATTGATTTTAGATTTTTACAATAGTAAATGTACTAAGTGATTTGTAAAGAATGTTAATTTCCCATCTTTATAAGCGCTCGGTATAAATTCTAGAGCATTATTAACATAGTAAACTTCTACTTTTTCATTATCACTTTTTCTCAACATCTAAAGTAACTGCTCGTGTATCCCATTTTTGCAATTACATTATTATTTTTATCGACAAGATGAATATCAAAGTATTAGTGATTGTTGCTTGTGGTGATACCTCACTTTGCAACAAGTTTTTACTTTTATCAACAATATCTGCACTCGAATTTTTTCACTACAACTTCTTTAGGCTTTTAGTAACTGAATTATCAAGCGATACTGTAATATCCTTATTATTCAGTTTTGTAGAAAGTTCATCTTTGAAGTTGCTTTTCTATTATATCTACTCATCTTTGCTTTTTCTTGCATAGAAATACCCTGTTTATTAGTAACCTCTGTTTTTAGCTATTTCTTTCAATTTCATTTAATTTCTCTAATTTTTCTCACGTTGACGTGCATCTTCTTCATCACTAGGAACTTCTGGACGTTCTATTTTTGTTGAAATAACTAATTTAGCTTCCGGTCTAGCTGTTCCCATACCATCATTGGCAACTCGGATATTATAAGTATTTTTAACATCTTTTTCCAACTCCACCAATAGTTTTTCTTAAAGTTTGTTATTTCTCCAGTTAATGAGCTGATATCATCATATTTATTTACCACATGGTAAGGTAATTTTTCTTTATCAATTTCATCTTTAAATACATCTAAATCAAGTAGTGTGCATGTAATTTTACCAAAAAGCATAGTTTTTAAATCAATATCTAAGTATGTTTTTGTTTGGTGTATAGATAAGTTTTGCTTTATTAACAAATACATTATTCGCCATAGATGTATCTCGCTGGATTATAGAATCACCAAAAATTCTGACATCTTGTGTAGGATACTTGTATTCAAGGTTATTAAGTTCATTTTTGTAATTCTTTTTATATTCTTAGCTAGTTGTTCACCATCATTGTAAGAAGAATTTACTTTGTTTTTAAATCTTCAGCTTTGCAAGTTTTGATGTCAATAAAGAATGTAAAACATCAGAGTTTACAATGCCAATAAGTGATTTAGCATTATCTTGTAGATATTTTTAAATTAGTTGTCTTATTCGATTTTATAGCTTTAAGATTAGTATCTAAAACCTCCAGATGCATAATAATCGTATTTAAGCTTGGTTTTGTCGTTTAAGTGTTTTTCGATCTTCGCTAGCTCTGCTTCTAAATTCGATTTCGCAACAGAAACATCTGAAGTTTCTGAAATGACTTTTTCACTTCATTAACTTTATAGTTCATCTATTTTTCTTTTATAGTGTTTCAGTATTTTTGCGCTATAACAAAGTAAGCCTCATCACTATTAACATTAAATTCATAACCAGAATTACTTGTGTTAGATGGTATTAATCTCAAACGACCATTTTCGTAAATATATGTATGTGTATTATTATCACTGAAAAATTAGATAATTTCAACTTTAAATATTGGATTTTCTGAGATATTCCATCCTTCTTTGTCAATAGGAGCAAACTTAGAACCATCTGTAATATTCAGTTTAAAATGTTTTGGCATTAGAAAGCCCCAGATCCTTAATTTGACTTTCTAATATTTTATTTAAGCTTTCTTCATCAATATTAGAAGTTTTCATACTAACATTATCATCTAATAAGAATTTTTGTTAGATGAAAAGTGTTGCATTATACTCTTTCTCTGATATTGTAATCTTAGAATTAACGTTATCTAAAGTCATCTTATCAAAAGGAAGCTTATATGTTTTTGGTTTCACTAGAAATACTACCATCCGCATTAAAACTTTTTCACTTTAAGAGTTAGCTCCCTCCTTCCGCGGGCACTTTTTGATTCGTCAGAAAATGGATTTATCGTTAAACTATAATAAAAATTTCTGGTTTATACGGATCTGCATTAGCAAATCTTATTGTAGCATCTTTAGAAGAAAAACGTCGGTTCACTTCCATCAAGGGTATATTTAATATGACGTGTTTGTGTATTAATAAGATTTTTCTTTCAAAAGCAACATCTATATTAAAGAAAATAATTATCAGCTAACTTAAATTTATCACCATTGATACCATTATATGGTGAATAAGAAATTCCATTTTTAGAGAAATCAAGTGGTTGTTTCTTATCTCCTGCTTTCTTAACGGTAACCCTCGTAAAACTGGTTTAATAGCCACTAAGTTTGAGCGTCAACAGTTGTATCTTTTTGAACAATATTTTTCTTTATCACTCCAAGTAATTGTCCTGTATTGTGTCACCATTCTTGCTGGATACTGAAAATCTCCCAAAGATAATCACTTGTTTTTCCTGTTACAGGTATTTTACTTCAGAAATTTCATAAATAGTATCATTTTCTCCTTTGGCAACAACTGTTTCTAAGACTTTTTGTTTCAGGCGTTTTTCTGTCACCCCGGGCTAGCATTTTTCAGAGAAAAGCATATTTTATATTCTGCAATCCATCATTATTTCGACCTTCCCTAACTTTACTATAATATCTTAACAACAAGTATTGTTCATTATCTTTGTAACTAATTGTCCAATAGTATCAACATTTTTACGTACTTTAGGTGTTGTTACTGTATCATCCTAACCTTTATTTCTACATATTTACTTTTTCAGTATTTGGTACACTAGGGTTTCTCATCTAACTGTATAGTTTTAAGATTATTAAAATCGTATGTAAGAGTAACGTTTTGTGTCCCTGAGCCAAGAAATTCCATAACAGGTACAAAAACTTGTCCATATGTAGTCAATTTCTTATTGTTATCAATTTTCCTTTATCTACTTGATACTCAATAGTTTTTGGATAAGCTGTACGGTTTGGATATTTTTTTCTTGTATGTTTCAAAAATTCATCCTTTTTATCTGCAGAATAATATTCCTTTATTGTCGTCTCTTTAAATTCATCATCACGAATATCATCTAAAGATGTTTTGATGCTTCTCCTGTTTTATCTCCATAATAATACTTAAGATTACCCTAAATATCCAGTAAGATTGTTTAATGTAATAGGTTTAAAATTTAAACTAACTGTATACTTTCCATCTTTTACAGTTAACGTTGCACTTTCTGAAACTGCGGCATTAGCCATAGAGGGTCCCCTGTGTAAAAATTCGTCAAATTCACAGGTACAGAGTATTTTCCGTTCTTAAGATTTTTACGTCTACTTCGCCCTGTTTCTACTTTTTCAACATTATTATCCGATAATGTTTCAGAGCTACCTGCAGCTGAAGATTCTAGATTTGTTTTTGAGCAGATGCTGTATTATGATTAGAAATAGACTGTGGCATCGATGTAATAATAACTCCAGCAAATATCATGAGCAATATGTTATTCTTTTTCATGTTTTCACCTCTTATAAATTATTTGAAAAGACTATTTAGCAATCCTTTATATCCCTGATAACAACAAAAATTTAATTGATAAAGATAACTATTATCAATATAAAAGGCTATTGCTATAAACTCTCTTCTATTCTATCATATTATAAAGGTAGCTGCAACAAAAAACAGAAATTAGTTAATATAGTATGCTTTATCCGTACTATTACAGAGTTTCTAATGCAATATATTACAGAATAATATTGTTTAGAACTTTTATTTATATCAATTTTAGATATTAAACTTTTCCAATATAAAGTTGTTCCCATCGAACCGTAAAATATTCAATGCCGTATTTTTATAAGCTCTCTTGTTTCAGGATATAAACCCTAATTCTCGTAGAAAAATGCGTATCAAAGCTCCATGACAGACTACAAGTATCGTTTTATTATTGTAATCTTCATACTTATCTAAAAAGAAAGAATGTGCTCTTATAGACATTTTCTTCTTGTTCAATTGTTTCTAAGTTTGAACCTGTATCTAGCGCTTTGAAATATTCATCGAATGTTGAGCCTTCAAAATCTCGAAATACTTTTTCAATTAACCTTGAATCAGTTACTAAATCTAACCTTTCATTTTGGCTATTGTTAGAATTATCAAGCATAAGACGCGCTGTCTCCAGTGCTCTTTTTAACGGACTACTAAAGACTGCATCAATATCAAAAATCGGTGATTTTTTGCCCAGCATTTATAGCCTGCTCTTTTTCTTCCTGTTTTCATTTAAAAACAATATCACTATGACCTTGAATAAGTTTATTTTTGTTGAAGTCGGTCTCACCGTGCCTTACTAATAATATTTTTCATAAGTACGATCCCAATTATTCAAAAATAAAATCTTCGTCTTCGATTGACTCAACGTTCATACTAACTACATATCCGTCTCTTTAACACTAAAGAAGTCGTGGTTTTAGTAGATGTATTCATAGCATTTTCGATAATTGGGTTGATTTCTTTATCTTCGAAGTATCCAGGATATCTCAAGTTCTGCTAAAGCTCGGTTAGCGTTGTATTCAACATAGTCTTGACCTCTTCAAATAAAACCAATTTCTCCATAAATATCTTTTTGTATATTTAAGCTCATTTTCGTATAAATCAAGTAATAATGTGTACATTTCTTTATTAGCTTTTTCTTGTTCTTCCGGTGTTAAAAGTTTTTGAAAAATCTTTGTGCATCAAAACCTGTAAAACTTCCATGAATAGTTTCATCTAATATCTTACGGATAATTTCTCCAGATGTTGTAAGTTTTCCCTGTCCAGCTAGATATAATGGGTAGAAAAATCCACTGTAGAAAAATATAACTTTTCAAGGAAAACAGAAGCAACACGTGCCATATATAAATCATAAGTCGGCACTTCTGGTTTTAAATAATTTTTAGATAATAACTTTCGATAAGTTGAGCCTTATATTGAAGTTCTTCATTATTTGGAACCCACTCATCTAATAAATAATCTGTTTCTTTACTAGGATAAGTGACGTAAAGATAGTAGAGTAACTTTTCGCATGCATTTGCTCCATCATTCCCATAAAGCTATAAACAGCTTGTTTTCTCATATCTTCTGTATGAAGAGATACTAGAGGCATACCTTTATCACCTTGTTGCGTATCTAATCCCTGTTAGACCTGCAAGAACTTTTTTATAAGCATCTCTTTCTTTATCGTTTAAATCTTCATTCCAGCTTTTTAATATCTTTTTGATACTTTGAACTCTGTATCTACCCAAAATTGAGCAATATTTTTGACGCCAATACATAAATGTTAGATCATCTTGTTTATTCCAGTTTACTGCTTTCTATATTTAATAATAATTCCTCTCTTTTTCTATATTGAACACGATGTACATTCTTCAACTGAAAGAAGTTTGTTTCTTGTATAGTATAGTGATTTCAACCCTTTATGGTGAGCGTAAATATAATATCTAGCTAATTCTCTGTAGTAATATCAGAATTTATATATAAATTACAGAAATACCTTTGGTCAATATGCTCTTGGATTACTGCCATTAGGGTCAATAAGTTTCATTTGATCCATTGTAAAGGCTGATTTGTAGTACCATTGTGTTTTTGGACTAAGGTATGGCATTGGGTAGAATGTCTCCGCATTACCATAGCTTCTACTGTTCGATTTTATCAACAATCGGTAGTACACTTGATGTTGAGTTTTGAACGTATGAAATACTTTGTGTTGGAGCTATAGCCATTCTATATGCGTGGTATAATCCATTTTCTTTTACTCTATTTTTAGATGCAGCCAGTCTTCTTTTCGTAGGAATATAAATTCCCTCAAATAATTCTTTTTAACTTTATCTGATTTTGGAAGATAGTCATTTGTAATATACTTAGTGAAATATGTCCATTGTAGTAATCAGATTTTTCGAAATCTTTAAATGTTTCTTTTTGCGTTCTTTAGCAATTTGCATTGAACGTTCTATTGTGTAGTGAGTTCATCATCATAAAGAAGACATTAGCAAAGTCTTTTGCTCTCTTCACTATCATAAGCGATTAAGTTTTTCGCTAAAGTAACCATTTAAGTTCATTGCCCCAAGTCCAACAGAGTGGAACTCTTCGTTTGCTTTTTACTACACCAGTGTATTTTTGATTTTTGTTGAATCACTCAAACGTTAAAGCATCCATACCTGAATAAATTGATTCTTTAAGTTTTTACTTTCCATTACGTTTACAATATTTAATGAAGCAAGGTTACAAGAAATATCACGTTTAATAACATCTCCCTCACCATAATCTTTAATTACTGATGTCTCTTGTAATTGAAAAATCTCTGTGCATAAGTTACTCATCTTAACTTGTCCAATTTCACGAAGTGCATGGTTTTTATTTGCATTATCTTTAAACATCAAGTATGGATATCCAGATTGTAATTGTGTTTGCGCTATAAGGTTAAGCATATCACGAGCATCAAATTTGACGTTTTATAATATTTTCATTAGCAACGAAGTCATCGTAGTATTCTGCAATGTCAATATCATCTAATACTAAACCATATTCTTCATAAATAGAATGTAGCTGAACATATAGAACTCTTTGTTCTCACGTGCTAAATCAAAGAATAATGACGGTACGATAATACCTGTAGAAATAGTTGGTAAACGTAGTTCCTCATCAGCATTAACTTTTTCGTATCTAAAAATTCTAACATCATAGTGGAAGATATTTTAAATATACCGCTCCTGCTCCAGTGACGTTGTCCAAGTTGATCTGCATAAGCAAAACCTTGTTCAAGTGATTTAGCTACCGGATAACACCTTTTAGCCACACCTTTTATTCCTTTTATACTTTCTCCACGCGCACGAAGTTTTGATAGTTAATCGTAACCCCCACCACCAATTTTTGAAAGTTGTTTCGCTGTAGAATCAATGTAGTTAATAGAATTTAGAGAGTCCCCTACTTCTAATAAGAAACAAGAAAACTAATTCTCCACGACGACTTCTTCCAGAGTTTAGAATGTTGGTGTCGCTGGTTGTAATCTTTGTTCAAGCATTGCAAATCATAAGTTCTTTAGCTAATGCTGTATTCCCATCACCTAGGTACATAGCTGATAAATACGTGTTGGTTAAAGTTTTCTAAATATTGTTTTTATCATTAGTTTTTAGTGCGTAGTCTTTGTAGAAACTTACTTTGCTGCCATATAACTCTTAAACTCAAACTTTAAAGTTTTTAGCAAGTTCTAGACATTCTACTATTTCATCTTCTATATATTTATCAAAAATATTATAATAGAAGTTTTCTTCTACTAAATATCTTAATCTTTTCATTTCCGGAACTGAATTTTACAGTTCTATAGTCAACTTCACGAAGAAACTCTGCAATAGCTTTCTTGGTCTTTTTCTAACTTGAAAAAGCCATTATCTCCTCTTTTAGTTACTTCATTGTAAGCTCTATATGATTAAATTTCTCCATTATTGACACTCTCCAAATATATTTTTCTAAAGTTTTATTAAATCTTTTGTATTCCCATGTAATTCGATTTTCATTAATAGCGGACATTATATTGTTCGCTTATTATTTCAGTAGCTTTTGCAAATCTATTTCCCAATTTTTATTACCACTTCCAACTACCCTCTAGGTGCTTATGATTTTCATCAAGAATCTCTCAACATCATCTGGAACTTTTTCCAAAACCAATAGTCGGAGTTATTAAAATATAGTCAAAATCAACCTCATAATCGATTTCCCATAGATCAATAACATCTTCTTCTGGTAGCTTTCACATCTCTACAAATCTTTACAATTACCTGTTAATGAAAAGAAAATTACTTTCATCTTTTCACTCTCCCACAAAAATATTTTCCGAAATATTTCCTGAAATTTATAACTCAATAATAATTATACACTCTATTATTATCAATGATTATTTTTCTTAATTTTTCCATCTTTTTATTTTTGAAAAATTTATTATAAATATTATCATCGTCAATTACTTCGCGTTTTCCTTTTTAAATTTACAGAAAATATTAGGATAAAATTTTAAAAAGATCTTACGAAAATTCTATCGCTTAAAATCTTTTTATCCAATATTTAATTATTTTATTTACCGCTCTACGCGCAAACTCTGAAAAAATAGAAATTATCAACTCTATGACGACTCTCATTATAATGTAAAGAAGTCTGTTCCTTCTGTATAAACATCGCTTCTTAGGACTGCAATATGACGATACTAGCTTAAGTCTATATAAGCATGATCTTCATCATTTACAGGTTCAATTTTAAAGTCTTTATTTCGTATGAAATTTTGATCCCTAAATCTTTTTCTAAATACTCATATAAAAGATTCTTCAACACGGTTTAGTTGGCAAAGATTACCATAGCATTTTTCTAATATAATCTTTTATCCAAAAATTACGCCTCACCATTGACAATACGTTGACGCAACAAGTAAGTAAGCTTTTCCCAGGTTGAACAACACCAAGCTTTGACTAAAAAATCAGGGCTTCTATTCTTTCATTTACTATTACTTTTTGTCTTAGCTTCTAAAGTCTTGGAATTGATGACGTTCTTTAAAACTTAATAAACCTAGTTACTGGTAATCTATACCTATGAACATCTAAAACTATTGAGCCCTTTCCCTTGTATTTTTATGGATATATCCATTTTCTAAAAGCAATAACAAGGCTTTCCTTATAGTTTCCCTAGAAACATTGTATTTTTCTAGCTAATTCATTCTCACTTGGTAATATACTATTAGCTTTTATATTGCCTGTTTTTCTATTTGTTCTCTTAATTCTAAATAGATTTTTAAAAAACTTATTCATGATTTTCCCCAAAATAAAATAATTGTGTATATATTTTTAACACAATTCAATGCATATCAAATGCTTTTTACTCAAAAATTCCTATTATTTCTTATTTATTTGTTGTATTGTAAATACGTAAACCTAAGTTATTTATAGACTCATATTCCCCTTTTTGAGCATTTAATCGTATGTTATAATATTTATTATGGAGGTCTAACTATGAAAAACTTTTTAACATATAGTATTATTACTATCCAAAAACTTTGCTTTTATTTATATTTAGCATTTTAGCAATCATTTTTATAATTGTTTTAATCTTGATTTTTACAAAAACTTTCTACGAGAAAGAGAACTTAGCATCTTCTATAAATACAACCAACTCTGAATTAATAAATAACACAGAAAATTTGCTAGCATATTTAAAAGGTAATGCTTCATTAAATAAAAATTGGTTTTCTAATAAAGATATACTACACATGGTTGATGTTAAAAATCTTTTATGATGTTAGTTTTCAAGGTGATGATTATTTGCTTGATAATCTTTATTATAACTACGATAATCATTATAATTACTATAAAACTTTACTTTATATCACAAAAGCATTTAATAAAACTTTAGCAATATTTATCTTGTTAATTGCTATACTTACTGGTATTAGTGCTTATAACTTCAATTCGTTTTGGATTAAGTTTCACACTATCTTATTTTTCAAATGACCTATGGTTACTTAGTCCTGATGAATCTAATTTAATAAAAATGGTCCCTGAAGAATTTTTTTATAAGTTTGATTACTAGAATAATCATTCATATTTTTATAGTGTTTTTCTTATTGTTAATAACAAATATTGTTCTTAAAAGAAAAATTGTGTCTAAATAAGCTATTTAATTATATTCAACATAGGTCTGTTCTTATTAAAATCTTTGTGTTTAAGATTTTTATTTATTTATAGAATGTGATATAATTGTTTTTATCTTAATGCAATAATAAAATGATGAAAGGAAATATAATGGCTAGAAAATGATAAAGATGTAGTTACTGAAGACAAAGTAACGTTTAGAGTGTGTGATGCCTGCCCAGGAGTTAACCCTTAAAACTTTGATTCCTAAGCTTAAGAAAAAGCTCCCTAATGCTAGAGTTCATTATAGGTTGTCAATCATACTGCGGTCCCGGGTAGAACTCAAACATTCACCCTTGTTAATAGTAGAATTTGTATTGCCGATACTGAGGTTGAGCTTTATGCCTTTAGTGGATGAAAAACTTCGTGATAGAATGAGCGCCGAAGATGAAGAAAAAATATAGAAAAACGTCTTGAACGTCGTCTTGAAAGAACATTTTATTTTATTGTTCCTGAAAATACTTCTATTAAAATAGGAGAATCAATAGATATAAGTCCAACTGGTGTTATTGCCCGTAAAGCAGGAAAAATCATATCTTGATGAACTTATATAGAAGTACCAAGTAGACAATACTACCCTCGAACTTATGATATTATTTATAAAATAAATATTGATGGTAAGTGAGCACAAAACGAACTCGTACTATTACTGCAACAGATGAAAACAGCTAATATGTTTTCCAAAGAATATATAATTAACCCTTTTTTTAGAATAATAATCTGAAAAAGGGTTAATTTATGGCTCTAAACGAACTAAAGTTATTTTATTTTTGAAAAATAGCGTTTACTTTTTGTGTAAATGTGTTATAATATAATTAAAGATAAATAAGTTGGAGGTTTTAATTATGGAAAAACAAATATTCTAAAATACTAGTTGCTGTTGATGGTTCTAAACAAGCTGAGTGGGCTTTTAAAAATGCCGTAGCTATAGCACAGAGAAATGAAGATGCAGAATTATACATTGCCTCTGTTATTGATGCGACAATTGCTACTTCTGGTTTATCAGATCCATATATCTTCAACTCATTCTACAAACGTACTAAAGAATTAGTTGATAGTTATGTTGAATCTGCTAAAGCAGACGGTCTTACTAAAGTCACTGGTATTGTTGAACAAGGTATCCCAAAAATTGTCTTAAGCGAAGACATCGTCGATGAAAAAGAAATCGACTTAGTAGTTTGTGGATCTTCTGGTTTAACTGGATTCAAACGTATGCTTATGGGATCAGTATCTGAAGGTATCGTTAGATATGCTAAATGTGATGTAATAATCATTAAACAACGTTCTATCCCTGAAGACTTTGAAGCTACTATCGCTAAAAAAATTCCAAGAAGATCAAGATAAATAAAATATTTTAATACCCTTAGATAAATATTTATCTAAGGGTATATTTTTATTTGAAAAACAAGTCACTATTCTAGAATAGTAGCTTGTTATTTGCTTTTCATATAATTAGTTGTTTTCTTTTTAGGAATTCAACAGTTTTTGATAACTAATTCTCCACGAAGGTCTTCTACACTAATACGTGTTCTTACACCTTCTTCTGTCATATTGCACATAGTTGCAAGTTCTTTTACTTCTGCATCGATATCAGCATCTGTTACTTCAACTTTCTCAACTTCCGCAATTTCACCTAATACGAATGAAGTTTTAATTTTGTTTTCAGCGTCAGCTCATTTCTACTTTAAGCTCATCAGCACCTTTACCTGTGAATTGTCTCATATAATTCAAATGATAATCTTGACGTGATAAGTTTCCAGCGAATTGTTCGAACATAGAGTTAACTTCTGATCGATTAGTTTTGTTGGTACTGTTAATTTTGCATTTTTCAACAGCTGTAGAAATCACTTTGTCAGAATAAGCTTTTGCAGCCGCTTCTTCTTTTTGAACTCTGATTTCTCTTAATTTTCTTGTATTCAGCTACTGTTGAAGCTGCTTCTTTAGAAAATTCTTAACGAAACTCATCTGATTAATTCTGGTAAAACTTTTTCTTTACATCGTGAATTGTTACTCAAATTTTCGCTTCTTTTTCCTGCTAAATCAGCTACTTGATAGTTTTCTGGGAATGTTACGTTAACTTCAGTATCTACTGAGCAACTTTTTCCTTCTAATTGATCTTCGAATCCTCGGGATAAATGAACCTGAACCTAGCTCTAACTCATATCCTTTAGCTTCTCCACCTTCGAATGCTTCATCTCCGATGAATCCTTTAAAGTCGATAACTACGATATCTCCTTTTTAGCTTCGCCTTCTTTAATTTGCCATTCAGCTTGGTTAGCTAGTAGTCTTTCTAATCTTTCTTCTACATCAGCATCAGTTACTTCCCACTTCTTCTTTTTAATTCCTAAGTGTTTATATTCACCTAATTCTACATTTGCTTAACAGTAACTACCGCTTCAAATGAAACTCCATTTTCTTTGCTAATTTCTTTAACATCGATATCTGGCATAGCTAATGGTGAAACTTTTAGCTCATCAATAGCTTTAGTATAAGCAGCTGGTAACACTGCATCTACTGCATCTTGGATAATGCTTCTTCACCGTACATTTTGTTAAATACGGCTCTTGGTAATTTACCTTTTTCTAAACTCCAGCGCATTAACGCGTTTTACAGCGCGTTTGAATGCACCATCTAATCCTTTTCGCAAACTCTTCTTTTTGATGCTGAAAAATGAAATAACTACTTTTCCATCTTCTTGATTTAAAAATTTGTGACATTTATTCTTCCTCCAAAATACTTTTTAGTATTACAAAATATTAGTATAAAATACTAAAAACTCTTGATTAATTATATAGTAAATGTAGTAAAAAAGTCAATTGTTAGTGTTGGAAATGTACTCTAAAAAGTTTTCTCAATATATTCTTTAGCAAATCAGATACAATATCTAGCGCTTTTTCTAATACACTAAAAAATAATAACTTCAATTAACTATATTTTTACTATTATCTCCCATTTAGATATTTATTAAAGTCTTTTATCAATATATCGTTTTGTCTATATTCGGATAATAGTATTCTAATAATTTGTAAAATCTAGAGTATGATTAATTTCTAAAAGATGTGTTAATTCGTGAACTACGATATGTTCAAGACAAGATATCGGATATTTTACAAGTTCTTCATTTATCCATATGCGCTTAGCTTCTAAATTACATGTCCCCAACGTGTTTTCATATGCGTAACTCATTCGCCTTAACATTCATTATTAGTTCATATTTTTATAAAATAAAGGCTTTGCTAGCGAAGTTTTTCTCTTATACCCTTTTTGAAATATTTTCTCTCTATCTTGGTTTTCATCTTTTTACAACTAATACTATTTTCTTCTGTTATTATCAAGGTATTTTTATTAGACTTTACAACCTCTACAGGCAGCTCTTGCCCTGAAAACAAAATAAGTTTCTGTTTTATACTCTCTTTTTAGATGAATTGTTGATACTATTATTTTGACGTCTTTTTAGTTCGGCTATATTATCATGTATCAATTTTTATTATATAATTTGGCGTTCTAAGAGGAGCTTTGACAACTATATCACCATTTTTCACTGAAGATAAATATTTTTCATACCTTTTACGGTATTTTATAGTAATATCTAGCCCTTCTACTACTAATTTTTTATTCACAATAATAAGCCTCCCTTCGTCTTATTATTTCAACTCATTCCCTACTAGCGCTGTTCCTATTCTTATATGAGTTGCGCTTCTTCAATCGCTATTTCGTAATCATTACTCATCCCCATCGATAAAAATTTACACGGAGCATATTCTAAACATAAGCCTTTTATTTCATCACGAAGTTCTCTTAATTTCTAAAACAACTGCGCAATGTTGCCTCATCTTCTAGAAATGGAGCCATTGTCATAAGTCCAACAACTCTAATTTTTGGGTATTTTTCTAAACCTTTAACGAACTCTAATACTCGCTTCAGGTGTTAAACCATGTTTACTTTCTTCTCCAGATGTATTAACCTGTACAAAACAATTAATTACATGTTCTGCTCTTTTTTCTATTTCAACCGCTAAGCTCTCACGATCTAAAGCATGAAAGCAAATCTACTTTATTTATTGCGTCTCGCACTTTTTCTTGTTTGTAAACTTCCTATCAAGTGCCAAGTAGCTTCAGGAAACCTTTTCTTTTCTTTCAATATAATTAACAGCTCTATTTTCTGCGAAATCGTGAACACCTGCTACTTGATGCTTCTTTCACACGCTCATCACCAACATATTTTTTGTTACAGCTATTAAGGTAATATCTTCAAAATTTCTACCGCTTTTTGACAAATATTTTTATATCGTTATTAATTTTCTCAAATTGTTTTTACATTCACCTTTATTACCTCTAAATTTAGTCTATAATATCATCTTACCATATTTTAAGCAAAAATATAAGGAGCAGGTTAATTGCACTAGACCCTTTCTATTTCCAAAATGCCTAGTACTATAACTCCACTCCTTGTGTTTATTATTTTATTTTTAGCTATTAACTCCAAAGTTTTTCCTTCTACTTTTCCAATGGTTTCAGCTGTATATTTTCCTTCTACCCAATCAAGAACTTGGTCATTATAATAATCACTCATAAAGTGTCCACTTTGTCCTGGTCCGACTACATGATAGCCTACTTTTGTATCAAAATCATAAACAAATCTCCAAGAAGCTACCATGATTTACCAAACCATCATCAGTTTGTTTAGCTGCTTGAACAGTTACTTTTGAACCTGAAATCGGATATTCTTTTGGATTTAGGAAATATGACAATAGATCTGAAGATTTTCGATAACGGATGTCTAAAAGCCTAGTTTGTGATTCGCTCCCCACTTCCATGAATTTACATTTTCACCATATAAGTTCTGATATAGCTGTGTTTAGACTTTCTTCTAAAACCTTATTAAGTCCACCTTTTTCTTCAATAAGATTTATTTTTACCTGCAAGAGCATCTCGTAAAAATCTTATCAACATAGCTTTCTTTATGCGGCATAAATTTATACGCTTCAGGACTCATCTTATCTTTTTAGAATTTTTCACGAATAACTCGCATCCATGTATCATATATTAACGGTGCTGCTTCATCTTTATTATCCATGTAATCCCAACTATTTAATTTATTATATACATCTTTGTTAGAAACTGATGTGTTTTTCAATAAATCTTTTAAAAATTCCTGTGCATATAGATTTTTGGTATCCATTTGAAGATTTTTCATATCATCTACTGTTAAATCATTCTTAGCTTTTTAACACTTCATCAATTCTTGCTTTTCTATACGGTTGTGCCCAAACATTTTGAAGTATGATAATCTGTTTTATATGTTTCTGTATTGGCAGTCGCAATAAAAACCTTCTTCTGGATTAATAACTTTCGGTAATTTATCAAAAGAAATATAACCATCCCATCCGTATTCACTACTATATCCTGGAACTGGTAAATTCTCATCGCCTTTTTGCGAATAGGACATTACCGTTTGACTTTATAGCCAATATTACCTTCCTTATCTGCAAAAACAAAGTTTTGAGCTGGTGCTTTAAAGTCTTCTAGAGCTTTTTCAAACTCTGTCCAGTTTTTAGATTTATCAATTTTTAAAATTGCTTCTAATTCTTGTGTTGACTCTAGAGCTGTCCATTGCATAGAAAAAAACTCTTATTAGTCTCTCCAAGAGGTTTTAATAATTCATCAATAATCGGACCATGTTTTGTTCTTACTACATCAAATTTTTCATCATTTCCATTTTTAACTTTTTATATTATAAGAGTCTACCTGTGCATCATAGTACTTTTCCATCATATTCAAAACGATGTGGGTTATTTGCATCACGTTTTTCTATGTATAAATCTTGAACATCAGGACCAAAAATTAGTAACACCCCAAGCTATATGCTCATTATGACCTAGAATAATTCCTGGATACCGGGAAAATAACACCAGAAACTTTGTTGTCAGGAGTATTTAGACTCATTTGATACCATACTGACGGTGTTGCAAGTCTAAGTGTGGGTCATCAGCTAATAAAAGGTTTCCTGATTTTGTCTTCTTCCCAGAAACCACCCAGTTATTACTACCATTTTCCATAGGTGGACGTTCTGTATTAGCTACCTTCTCATCTACTTTTAACATCTATACCTAGGTTAACTTTAATAATATCTTCATTATCTTTATTTTTCGAAAAGCTTTCAGCAATAATTGTTTTAGATTTTCTTCTCCTAAATTATTTAGAACCCAAGAGTTAAATCCTAAGTGATCCCAATGTCCTCCAGGTCATAAGCCATACACTTCCAATTGTAGCCCGAATCAATAGCTGTCCATTTTTCTGGTTTATAATTCAATAAAGAAACTCATATGATAATTTATTATTTTTACCGCCTCATCAATATAAGGTTAACTCCTTCTGCATAATCCTCCAAGATTTTTAGCCTCATCTGAATAGCCTGCATATGAATCCTCCGTCACTTTACGCAATGAAAAATACTAAAAACTTTTTATCTGTTTCTAAAGCGACTTTCCCTATTTCAGATAATCTACCACTCGCTTGTCTACGAGCTAAATCCATTTGAAACAACCTATCTTGAGCATGAACATATCCTTGTGCTCGATATAAATCTTTTTCATTTTGTGCTTCTATCGTCGGAATACCTTTGTTATTACGAGTTACTTTGACATTATTTTCAAAAAATTCACCTCGACTTTTTCCTTCTATCGTCGGTAACGACTTATTCACAAAATAATATCCATAACCAGCACTCAATAACTAAAAGTGCCAATAATCCTATTACTAATCTTTTAATAATTTTAAATACTTTTTACTCACATACCTCCTACTATTTTCTTATGAACTAGTATATTTTTCAATTATAGTAATAATATTACTGTTTTGCAAATGGAGTTTTCTTAAGAAATATACGCTTAATACATAGATATTCTATATTAAACTTCTAATTTTATATAATGATAAAGTATATCTTTTATCACAAATCAATATTTACTTTTTATATTCATTCTTTCTACTCATCATTTTATTTTTATGTTTTTCATATTTTACAAATATAATCTTATCGTTCTTCTTTAATTTAATTATATTTTTATAAAATTTGTTTTAGGTTTGAAGTAAAGATACTTCAAACCTAAAACATTATTAAATTTTTGAGAATTTCTTTGTTAATATTATTCTAACACCTAAGAAAAAGTATATTATACAACTATAAATAAAATTCCTAAGCTATAAAATAAGTAATAAAATGCTATATACTAAAAATAAAAATGCAACAACATTGTGATTAATATTTTTCTTGAATACATATATATTGATAATAAAAATAGTACTATTAACAATGCAAAAATATACTGACAGCTGTCCCATTACTTGAAAAATAAAATGCATATCTTTTGTCGAAACATTAGCACTATCTTGTGTTAATCTTGTTTGCTCATCGAATCTGATCAACAATCTTTGCACGCAAATACTATTTCCTGCATATTCCTTAAATAGATTAAGCATTCCTCCTACAAAACTATATAAATAATATATATAGCACTCGAAATAACTAATAAAGTTTTTCTAATTTATCAAAAACATTATTTATCACCTTTTGTTTTGCATTTAGTACATGTTCCATAAAACGATAATGAATTATCTTGCACTTCAAAAAGAATATTCTTTCTTCATATTCGATAAGTTTATTAAAAATTGGATTTGAAACTTTTTCTATCGTGTTAAGTGAGCTAGTATATAAATGATGATGTAGTTGACCATCAACACTTTGTCTTAAATGATACTTAGAAACACTATTGTTGAATGATATTTTTCTAAAATTTTAATTCATAAAAATATCTAATGTTCATATACTGTTGCTATACCAATATCTGGTGTTTTTTTCTTTTAAGATAAAATACAATTCCTCTGCACTCAAATGCAGCTCGCTATTCTCTACCAAAAATCTCAACAATTTTCTCTTGTGGTGTGAGTTTATATGGAGATTTTTGAATAATTTTTATTATTTCATCATAAATATTCATATGTTATTTCGTGCCTTTCCTATAAGTACGCTAATGCCAACATAGTCTTACTGTCAGTTATAATATTTTCATCAAGAAGTCTAAAAGCTTCATCTAATGGGTATTTTTAAATTAATAAACTCATCATCATCAGGATTTTGTTCTCCTGCAGTTCGACCATCTACAAAGTAAATGGTAATCAACTCTGAACTGTATCCTAACGCTACATGAACATCGCAAAAGTTTTTCTAATCTGTCCTCAGTTACCAAATACTCTGTTTCTTCCTGTAACTCTCGTATTGCAGAAAGCTTTTTATTGTCTTCTCGAGTTCTAATTTTTCCTGCCGGTATCTCTAACGTTACAGCTCAATTGCTTTTCTATATTGTTCAACTAAAATTACTTCATTATCTTTGTCAACGCAAGAACTGCCACTGCTCCCCTATGATTTATAAGCTCACGTTTTGACACTTCTCCATCAGGTAAACTTACTGTATGTACCTCTACATCAAGAACTTTACCTTTAAAAAATTTTCTCAACAGATATTGTTTTTCTTCTAAATCTTTTCTCATAACTTCCTCCAATTACTTATAAATTATATTCATCAAAAATCATGGGCAATTGATACTTCAATAATTTTACTTTAGTTTTTCTACTACTCCTTTTTCTGTATCAGCATCATATCTTGCACTTTATATGCGTTGAAATAATCTTTTACTATACTCTCTGTAATAAAGTTTTCTATATCCAAAATACTTAAATGATAATTTTTCCTAGCGTGATGTGCATCTTTATCATCTAAATAAGTACATTCTGAAATAATAATATCACTATCTCTCACAAACTCATTTAACTGTGGAAAATACCTAGTATCTGGGATAATTACAATTTCTTTTTGGTTTATCTTCTGATAAAAATTCAGAAGAAATTATATGTAATTCCATTGTAATCAAAACTATCCTGTTCTTTTATATTTTTTTATAAAAATGGTCCCGGCATTATCCCTAATTTTTAATTTTTCCGCATCTAAGCTTCCCTTTTGATTTTTAAAGATAATTTTATAGCCAAAAACACTCTATATTGTGGTTTAGAGGATAGGCGGATACTACTACAGTTTTATTATCTATTATACACTGTTCGCTAGAAAATTCAACGTATTTAACATCAAGTTATGAACAATGTGTAGAACAGAAGATTTTTGTTCAACAAATTGCCTTATTCCTACTGGACCATATATCGTTACCCCAGATTCTTTTGCTATCTAATAGAAAATTACGCGAAGATAAAAAGCCGATAAGACCCTAATATATGATCTCCATGCAAAATGGCTAATAAAAGATTTTTGTTATTTTTTTGTCGGTTTAATATTTGTTCTTAGAATTTGTGTGTGTTGCTTCTCCACAATCAAACATCCAACATTCCTTTAGCTCTGCATAAAATTAAAAACAAAGCTTTGCGTATTTTAAACTTCATGGAACTCCTGCTCCTGTTCCTAAAAACTGAAGTTTCATATGTGCTATCCTCCTTTCAAATTATTCAGATTTGATATTATTACCTTGTTCTTTAGTATATTCTGTAGAAAAACTTCAGAGTGGAAATACTATCTTCTTGAAGTTTTCTTTTTATAGTTTTACTACAAAAACTGGGCATCTTGTAAACAAGTAATAACATGCTCTAGACCCTGCTGGTATTTCTAATAGTTCAAATTCATTAACTATTTCTACTTGTTCATCATAAGCAACTGTTATTTTACCACTAATATTCACTAATAATATAGTTTTATCATTGCTATATGAGTCAGTTTGGTTCCCTGTTTTTAGGTTCATATGAACTACTTGATAACGTTCATTTTCTAAAATTATTCCACCTAATAATGCATTTTTATCTAATTTTTACTTTTTCATAATAATTATCTTCCTTTGCGTTTATATAATCCATCTTCTTCTATCATTATCAATTTATTTTTAACAATCTTCCAACCGCTCGTTTTGAAACTTCCTTACTCATGCCAAACACAGCTTTAATATCTTCTGGTGACGATTTATCAGTAAATTCGCAGTAGCCATTATTTTCAATATAGTCCATAATAGCTTGACCGTCACTATCCATTCTTTCATGAGCACGCGGTAAAAATGAGCCGTTAACTTCGCCATTATCTTTAACCCCAATAACACGCAAAGTAACTTTTTCTCCAAGTCGTGGTTCACGTTCACGTTCGCTTTCGTGAACAAAAATCTATAGTCATCTTTCGATAATAGGAATGTACCCACACGCATCAAACGATATGGATATGCCTCTATATCTTTATTTTTCAAACTCTTTGGTGCTTTTGAGTAAAGAGAACTTATAATAGTTTCTGTCGCAAGACGCGCAAACAATTGTCCACTAAAATCACGGCGTAGAGTTATGAATAATTCATCCCCCTCTTTTACTAGACACTCTTTAATTTTGGTAAATCTTCTCCTAGAAGAGAATTTCACGAGAAAATCCAATATCTAATCCTACTCTATCTTCTTCTACTTTTTACAACTTTACTAAAAAGCATAATCACCATAGATAACTTCTGGAATGTTGGTGTTGCGAATAATTTTCCACTCTTTGAGGGATAAACAAACACAGAATATTCTTCGCCAACTTCATAATCATCTAAACTCTCTACATCTGATTCATTACAACTTATTTCTTCATCGCTTGTACTTTAAAAACTAATGACGAACTCTTTTTCTCACTAGCTCCAAAAAGTGAATTTCTCCTGTTATATACTTAATATCTTCTTTTTCCATCAATACCTCTTTCTTTTATATTTTAACTATTATTCTAGATTTATTCAATTACTTATATCAATTCATACTTCTATTTATTTCATAAAAAGGCTGACACCCAATATCAACCTTTTAAATCACGCGGTAAAAGCAGTATCAAGGTGTACTTACTTAACCATATTCTTTATTTGTTCTAATTGATTTACTCTTATCTCCTTAGGGAGGAACCTCTCATTTCATCTTCATTATACCCTACTTGTAATCTTTTTATCATCTACTATGATAGGTCTTCTAGCATCCCTGGATTATCTCGAATAACTTTATACAACTCTTGAATCGACATACTCTCTATATCTAGATTTAATTTTTGGAAAGTTTTTGATCTAAAAAGAAATAATATCCTCTGTACCATGCTCTGTAATAGATAAAAATATTTTTAATTTCATCCGTTGTCAGTGCCTCAGAAAAATATTTCTCTACAAAGTCAATATGGTTTTCTATAAGCCAAGCTTTTTTGCTTTCTACAAGAAGTACAACTAGGCGATGTAAACAATGTAACAAATCCACCAGCACTCACACTCTCTTTATAAAAATAACATTAATATTTTTATAATTCTATATACTATTATATTATACTACATATATACTCCTTTGGCAATATAATATTGAAGAAATATTTTACTTTTGTCAACTGAAAACGACTTAAAAAATATGTCCTTAATAATAAATGTTTTTAATAAATTAATAGCTAGTAGCTATTTAATTAAATATTTTATCAACTAGCTATGATTTCTACTATAAAATTTTTGATTAAAATCTTAAAGAACTTTGTGCAATAAATTAAAACTAATTCTTATTCCTTATAGCTTATAAAGTGAAATTGACAAACAAGTATCCATGTGTTAATATAACTATGCCAGCATGGCGGAATTGGCAGACGCACTGGACTCAAAAATCCAGCGATGGCAACATCGTGCCGGTTCGACCCCTCGGCTGCTGGTATTTTTATATAGCGACTTGAGATTAATCTCAAGTCCTGTTTTAAAGCCTTTTTGAACTATAATAAATCTTCAGCTATTTTGCTTTACAGGGTAGTGGGGTTTATGATACTATTATGTATAACAAGATAGCTATTTTAATTTAAATAAAAATAATTGAAAGGAGATTCTTAATGGAGATTAACACTTCCCAAATATTAAAAAGGAACTTTGGAAGCAGCATACTGCAATTGATAAAACATAAAGACATGTATGGTTATGAAATACGGAACAACTTTCAATTATGGGCTAGATATGGTAGCACAAGGGACTATTTATCCATTACTCATGAAATTAGAAAAAGAAGAGCTAGTTACCAGTTACTTAAAAAGTAACTTCGGTCCTCCTAGAAAAATATTATTCTATAACTATGAGGAGAAGAATATATATACTTATTTAAGGATGTATGGAGCTGATATAAGTACAACGATAACTAAGATTTTAAAAATGACTAAGATTTGTAAAAAGCTATTAGAACATTCAAATTTATTAGAATATAACAACAACTAAGAATGCAACTAATGAAGAAAATATATTATGAAGAACTTTTTGATTACCTGTCGGGCAAAAGCTATAGCTAATGAGACTGCACTAGAAACTAATTATTAGAAATATTACAAGATTTAATTGCATATCAAAGCAAGGGGAAAAACTTTTCCGAAAACTTCTTTTGGTAATGATATAAACAAACTATCTGATTCGATAATTAAATTATTACCAAAAGAGAACAAAACAACTACATATCGATTTATGTTATCCTATATCTTAATTTTAATAATAAGTCTTTTTATTTCCTTCAATTTTCGCTAAAAGCATCCAACCGTACTTAACAGTATTTTTCTATTTTGGTACTAATTTTTAGGATCTGGTAGTGCATTTATCTACTACTTTATACAGAAAAATAAATGGCTAATTTTACTTTACATCTCTTGTATTATTTGAAATATCTTTATTCTTAGTCACAATCTTAGAAAAATTAAATGTATTTCCTTATTATCTAACTGTAAGAATTGAACTTTCAAATAACTTTTTCTACAGCTACGCTATATTTAGTCTATTATCAATTATTTATATATATTTAACGTTTAAAAATATTATTCTAAAAATTATAATCTATTTATGCTCAGCAATAATTCGTCGAGCTTTCTTTTTCTGAAAAGTTCACCTATAGCAAATAATTTTATTTTAAAAATAACATTTTTATTCTTTGAATAATTTTTAAACTTGTTATAACATTAAAACAATGATACAGGAGGTGAGATTATGCATAATTCTATTTTTGACAACTTAAAAAGGCGGAACATGAGCTAAACTAAGATTTTATCATACTTTGATTCCTTACTATATTAAAAATTAGGAGCTGGTTTTATCTTCCGTTCTTCTGCACTTTTTGCTGATGGAATAAATAACGCAACAGACGTAATTTCTTCGATTTGTGTTCTGTAGGTCTAAAAATTCTTCGAAAACCTGCTGATGAAGATCATCTCTATGGTCACTTTTTAGAGCAGAACTTATTTCAACACTTATCGCCTCATTTATTATGCTTTATGCCGGAATAGAAGTTGTAATTTACGCTGCATTATAACTAATAGTTATGAACAACCTAATATATTATCAGCTATTGTTGCTTTTATAGCGTGTGTTATTATGCTCGGTGTTTATTTTTATAATATTGGTCTATCGAAAAATTAGGTAGTAAATCTTTACAAGCTGCAGCTTTTAGATAATCTTTAGTGACTCTCTTGTTTCTCTAGGTACTTTAATCGGAAATTGTTGCAACATATTTAGGTTTTTCCTATTGCTGATTCTATAGTGCTATTATTGTGAGTGAGCGCTTATCGTTTGGACCGCACAAATATTTTTAAAGAATCTACCTATGTTCTACCGATGGCGTTGACAGCGAAGTAATCGAAAAAGTCAATAATCTTGTCAAAGATATTGATGGTGTATTTATAGTTGATACTAAAGGGCGTACATCGGCTTATTGTATTTTATTGACATTACAGTTACGGTTAGTCCCACACTTAATGTTAAAAAGAGTCATGAAATCACCGTCAATATAGAGGACTTGCAAGTGAATTTCTATTGTGAAACATTAGTTCATCTCGAACCACATGGTATAGATTGTCATTCTACATTACAAGAAATACTAAACTACTCTTAAAATAAATACAGTGGTTTTATTTTGTTTAACATCACTTGTTTTTGACAACCTATTGCTGAAAGTATAATTATTGTACATAGAGTATTTAGAAGTATTTAAATATTAATTTATTTTAATATAATTATTGTAAAATATACATTGAGTTTAACTGAGTTTATAAATTTATGACACACGCCAGCAATGGAGAACACGTTGTTGTTTATGGTTATAAAGGAATTACTATCCCTTTACCACAGATGACCGTTGATGTTGAACTTAAAGAAAACAAATATTATACAGGAAACGAGATGAAATTATATCATTTATATCAGATGTTTGTACATGACCGAACTGAAATTAATATCATTAGCACTATTCCTGTCTGGTCGTGACTTGTTCTTTCGTCGCCCTTAGCATAGCTATAGCACGCGCGAAAAACTAACTAATATACGAATTGCTGATAAAATGTGAAAATTTATCCATGGAAACTTAGTGGTATTGATGTTAATCAAGTTTTAAGCGATACCACTTTATTTTCTAAAAAGATGGTGTATACTCTAGACTTCAATTTAGACAGTTATTTACTTATTATCGACACTGAGTCATTGTATTACTAAGAAACTTTAAAACATATTAAACAAAATTTTGAAAACTATAAATCATACATAGATGAACTTGGGGAAATTACTGAAAAGTTATTGAACCAAGAGCAATTGAAATAGTAGGAGTTTATATGACAAAGCTCAAGACCTACTTCAAAAACTTGGTAAAGCATGAAAGTAATGATGATGTAGTTAATATTTGTAAAAATAACTGGAGCGCCTGGAGCTAAGCTCGATTGGTGCAGGAGCTGGTGGTTGCTATGTGTCCCATGAAAACAAAAGAAAATGCCGAAAAATTCAAAATGAACTGTAAAGAAAGGATATAGTCATGATTGTTAAGGTTTAGGTTATGCTAATATCGCCTTAGTAAAATATTGGGGAAAAATCAAAAAGATCCAGTCTTACCTTTAAACTCTAATATTTCATTAAGGTTAGACAACTTATTATCAAAACAAAAATTGAACCTAGTTTAACAGATGAAGATGAGTTTTATATCAATGACGAAAAACAAAGTCAAGAAGAAGTAGAAAAATAATGAAGTTCATCGCAAAATTCACACCTGTTGAACGTGAAAAATTTGTATAAAAGTTATAACACTGTTCCCACTGCAGCTGGTTTATCATCTAGTTCTAGCGGAACTATGGTTTTGTTTTAGCTTGTAATGAATATTTTAAGCTAAATAAGACTGCTGAAGAACTAGTAGAAATCTCAAAGAAGGATCAGGTTCTTCATGTCGTAGTTTCTACCGACTTGCCGCATGGTTAGAAGATGGTAGCGTAGAAGAACTTAGCTGTGATTTAGATTTTGGTATGATGGTAGCTTGTCGTTAACGAAGATCGCAAAAATTTCTAGCTCGTATCGCACTGGAACGCTGTGTTCAGACATCCACAACTTTTGATGCTTTGGGCAGAAAAAGCAAAGAAGATTTTATCGATATGAAGATAGCCTTAAAAATGCGTGGACTTTGAAAAATTGGAGCAATAATAGAAGCTAATGCCCTTGCTATGCACGCAACAACGACAACATCAACACCAAGCTTTACTTTTCTTAACTGATGAAAGTTATCGTGAGGTGGAAATTGTTAAACTTACGAGAAAAGGATATCGCTGCTATTTCACTATGGATGCAGGACCCAACGTAAAAGTTCTTTATTTGAAAGAAGATCAAGAAATATATATGAGGAAATTTCTAAATTATGGCAGATAATTTTGTGCATGGAATAGTTTATGGCAAACTCTATCTTGCAGGCGAGTATGCAATTTTAGAAGATTATTCAAAAGCATTTATTACAAGTGTAGATGATAATCGCTTTTGTCGAACTCAGCTAATGAAATTACAATTTTTGACACACTTAATAAGATATCTGTAGGACTTTATGAAAAATGATAATCTCAAACTTATTCAGGAATTTCTTATATTCCTGCAACAATATACACAGAGCGATAAAAATTTGCACTAACTATTTATAATGAACTGCATGGAGAAGATAAGAAATATGGGTTAGGCTCTTCCGGCGCTGTCTTAGTAGCTATCACAAAGCTATTTCTGAATTTCGAAAAGATAGCTTTGATACATACCATCTAAGCTTAGCAACACTATTTAACATTCACTCATAACATCAGTGGTTCTAGGGAGATGTCGCTGCCAGCCTTACAAAAGGATACTTATTATCAAAAATTTAATAGTTCATCTGTTAAAGAATTACAGCAAATCATCTCTATTGTAGAGATTATTAACGCTGATTGGGACGGACCTATAATTAAAAATATAGTACCTAAGGTGCTTATAAATGTCTTTGCTCGTTGGACTGGTGAGAGTGTTGATACAAAAAGAGCATGTGAAACTTTGGAAAAGAAAACAAAGATACCTTTTAAAGAAGAATATTCCAAATTTGTTTCAAAGTCGAACTTTTAGTAACTGACTTAGCAGTAAATCTATCTGATGGCAATACTCGAAGTACTCGAAAATTTTAGGCACTACGAAATAACTGCATCATCTAGAAAGTTTTTCGAATATTCCTATGGAGACTATCACAATGAAAAAGTATATTGATACTTATCCTGCTGGAAAACAAAGTGGTTCTGGTAGTGGTGATATTGTTCTTGGCTTTGATAAAAGTGATGCGCAGTTTAATTTAATATTGAATTTAGAAAAATTATAAAAATATATGATAATCAAGAAAGGATTACTATGAGAAAAAGATCATATCCGTCTAGTTCTTCAAGACAAAACAACTGCAACTAGTCTTTGATAACTACGCAATAGACTAAGCAACAGTATTCCACGTTTTAGACTAGCTGATATAGATACTTTCAACTACAGTCATGTGTGAAATGGACTTTCCATTTTTATAAATGCTATTACTGCTGGAGGAGAAGACTGTACAATAAAATAACAACGATTTTGCTGAAATAAGTAAAATCACCGGTATCGAATTTTTCCTGTGGTCTTATTCGCCTGCATTAAAATGAAGAAGATGCCAAAGCTTATCCAAAAGGTTATTCTGTTAATCTTGGACTTGATAAAGAACCTCTCTTTATCTTAAAAAGCTATTACTGATACAAATGCTCGTTACCTGCAAATGCATACTAATCCTCCAAGAAACTAGTTATGTCAGAAGGAGATCACAACTTTGAATCTTGGTTTACAACATTACAAGAAGTTAGTAGAAATTCAACTATTCCTGTTATACCAAAAAAGAAACTGGTTTTCGGTATGAATGAAGAAACAATAAAACTTGCACCTGATTTGAAGCTCAGCTGCTGTTGATGGTAGCGGTAGTGGAACAAACTTTGCACGTATAGAAAATGGACGTCGAGATAATAAATCAGTATATCTAGAAAATATCGGTTATACTACAGCTGAAAGTCTTGCAATGCATATCCATATCGTGATAAAATCTGATATTATCGCCAGCGGTGGTATTCGTAATCCATAGACGTTGTGAAAATGTTTAGTTTTAGGTCAAAATGTTGGCAGTTTCTAAAATCTTTCTTAGATATCTTGGTTAATGATGGAAAAGAAGCTCAATTGAAGAAATAGAAAAATGAAGAAAGAAATCAAGTTTTTAATGCTTTTAATGAATGCTAAAACTATTCAAGAATTAGATGGAAAATTAGAAAATAATGAAAAACTTATCGAGATTAAGATGATTAATACATCACAATTTTCTCGATAAGTTTTCTATTTTTCTTCAAGTGATGCTATTCTTTAATTGTTTTATTGAATCATCTCCAAAACTATTAATTTTTAGTTTTTATTCTTTTTGATTTTCTAGTACAATACCAACAAGAAATTAATAGCATAACATTCAAACAAATTATTGCAAAACATAATCCTCCTAACTTTATACCTCATCACGAAGATGAGGTTTTGTCTTAAATAAATCTAAAAGAGGGAAAATTTTTAGATTTTATTAATAAATGTATATATTTTAACAATTATTAATATTTACGTTTTCTAGCTGCTTCAGATTTTTCTCACGACGAACGCTGGTTTTATCAAAACTCACGTTTACGAACTTCTTGGATAGTTCCGTTTTAGAAACAGCACGTTTGAAACGACGCAGTGCATCTTCTAGTGATTCATTTTTACGAACTACAGTTTTTGACATTGGATTTTCCTCCTCCGATAATACGAAATCTAATTTAAATGTAATCAAATGCTAAATACAAAATAAATACAAAACATTTAATTAGTAAAAACTGCTCTATGAGCAATCCACTTAAATATTGTATATATATTATTGCGACATTGTCAACCCTAAAACAAAGTTAATTTACTAATTTTCCAATGTTTTTATTAGGCTATATCTTTACCCTCAAATCATTATTGCTCAGCTAATTACTTACTTTTCAGCCAGCTGTTGAATTCCTCGATAAAACTTGCATAACCTGTTTTACTTTTTGATAACTTGGAACTTTCAGCTAAAACACTTGATTAGGTAGTTTTTCTGTCCTTTTCTAGTTATTAAAATAAGAGCTTTTAGCCTGTGAAGAATTTTTAAACATTTCCTCCGGTAGCGTAATAAACCGCATTTAAATTAATTCTTCTTCTAAAACTTTTTAAAATTATCTTCTAATTCCGTAAATTTGTTTCGGAACAACTATATCTCCACACCGTCTTCTGTTAAGTAATTTGCCACTTGTTCAAGTGAATAATAAAGCATTAATACTATATCCTTCACTATCTACATAGTTTATAATTTAAGCTGTTATCCTCATCTGCATAATAACCAAATGGGCACATCACTAATAACAACATCTTGTTTTTGATATTTAGAGGTTTTAAGACGTCTTGGTTAATAATTTCTGCAGGAACTCTAATAGATTAAAATATTTTGCTGTAATTTTACATAATCACTATCAACATCAATAGATGTAGTCTTTTCTCCTTTGACCAAAGCCGCAGATATTAATTAGAAAACTACCACTACCACTAGCAAAATCAGCGATAGAAATCTTCTTCCCCATAAATACATTCAATTAAATGACTACATACATCGTTATCACTTCTGGTGTAATATCATAACTTGGATTATTTAATTCCTTCAACGCTTTTAGTAGCAAGAATTGATAAACTTTTTCTTATTGTCTCTTTGTCATAGTTATCATACAAATATCAAATAATCATCGTCATTTTTCTAATGTTAAATATTTTGTCAAAGCTTCCAAAAATATAAACCTTGCCTTTAGCCTCTTCTCTACTTGCTTATCTATTTTTAAAAATAATTTTTCTAAATCTGGACATGGTACCTCCTATTTGGATAGTTTATTCAAAATACTTATTTATTATATCACGAATAAATGAATAATCAATATTTTAGTTATTCTAATCATTGTATTCAATTACAAGAAAAGACGATATTTCTATCGCCTTCTCGTTTTTATAGTTTCTTAATTAATCGTTTTTGAGTTTTATCGCATACGTAACCAATACTTTCTGTAGAACTTATGTGCTTCTTTACGGCAAAATATTTGAATTAAGTCTGATAAACTAATATTATTTTCCAAAGCATAGTCTTCTATAGAGCCTCATAGTCCTATTCTTGCCCCTTTGAAAAATTACAATCTACTGCTAATGCAAGTATATTTAAACCAGTCTCCATATATAAGCTTTATAAGACTCTGCATGAACAAACCTATTATTTTTCTTGTTTGTTCATTTTCAAAACCTATTATTATATGATGGTTATTATCCTAGTTAATTTTTCTATTTGTTTTCACAATCTCTAGATTGACACTCATACTCAACTCATAATCACTTATTTTTGAATCTCTTTTGCATCTAATATAGTAATATTCCTTAGCATTTTACTTTCTACTCTAAACTATACTTTAAACTTACTGTCACTTTCTTTCTAAAAGCAGCTTACTATATCAAATTCTCTAGTGCAAGTGTTCTCATATCTAGTATTAATTCATTATCTTTAATACGTGAATGATAGGAATCTCTACTTCAATAGTTTTCGTTCCATTTCTGTAGCATGAATTTTTATGAGTAAGTTTTTACATGACACTTTCTCAAATAACTAGCTGGATAACTTCCTCCTCCTACTTCTTTATCTTCTTCTATCCTAATATCAAAATCAAGACTACTCAATTTTTGTTTTTAGGACATCTGCTTTTCCAATAAACGTTCTTTAGATAAAGAAATCATATGTAATGTTGGTATGTGTTCTAAAGCATCTTTTCATCTAGGTATAGTTTAATGTCGCTTCTAGTAGCTAGAGTCATTTATCTACACGCAATGCACGAGTCAAGTTGGTTTTTCTTCATTTTTCTATATATTTTTCTATCCCAACAATTGATCCCTGCTTGAGGTCCACCTAGTAACTTATCTCCACTCAAATGTTACAATATCGACACCACTATCTAATATTTCTTTACCGTTGGATCGTATGGTGACCAAATCTTGAAAAAGTCGATAAATTGCCACTTCCGTAGGTCATTAATTGAAACTAATCTCATTCTCACGCTAAGTATGAAATTTCTTCTAGAAAACACTCTCGGTAAATCCTAAGATTTTGTAATTGCTATGAACTCTTCAGCAAAGCGCCTGTTTCTTCTGTGTAATTGCATTCTCATAATCTTTTCAAATGCGTTTTATTTGTTGCACCCACTTCTACCGGTACCTCCACTAAGTTTGATTATCTCAGGAATTCTGAATGCTCCACCTATTTCTACCAATTCTCCACGTGATACAATAATTTCTTGATCTTTACTAAAGTGTTCAATGCTACATAAACTGCTGCCGCGTTATTATATAACAAAAGAACATCCTCTGCGCCTGTTAATTTTTAATAATATCTATCAGGTGAACTATAACGACTACCACGTTTTATTATCAATATCAAATTCAAGATTTGAGTAATTAAAAGCAACACTTTCTATATTTTCCTTTATTTTACTTAATAAGCTTCAGTCCTAAATTTGTATGTAGTATTGTTCCAGTCGCATTTATCACCCTACAGTGAATTTTTATCTTCTTTTCTCACTATTCTTGCTACTTCTCCTACTATTTTCTACTAAGGCTTGGCACTTTCTGATAATTCTTCATTCAAAATAGCTTGTTTAATTTCTTCAATATATTGTTTTATTGTTGATTTTATCGCTACTTGTATAAGTATTCATTAGTTCTTTTTATTTCATCTAATAACAATATCTTATTTATTGCTGGTATTTCAGAAAGTAAGTGTTTTGACATAGTGTCTCTCCTTTTTATAGTTCTTTTGCTATGTTCTTAATAGTATTTATAGCGTAGTCGACTTCTTCTTCTGTATTCATACTAGAAAATGAAAATCTAACTATTCCTTGATCTTTAGTCCCTAGTGCTTCATGCATTAATGGTACAATGTGCTCCTGGACGTATTATATGTTATATTGTCCTGAAAGCACATCAGCTACATCAGCCGCAGGAATATCTTTGAAATTCATCGCAACAACTGCTGTTCTTTCTTTTGTAAAATCTCCATAAAATTCTAAACAATCAAGGTCTTTTAACTCATTATAAAATCTATCGGCAAAAATTTATTTGTTTTTGTAAAGATTGTTAAGACCTGTTTATATATTTTATTCCCTCATGCAATCCTAAGATTCCTGCTGTATTTAGAGTTCCCGCTTCTAAACGTAATGGATATTCTCCAGATGTTCTTTATCAAAAGTACGACACCACTACTCCAACTTTATAACGACGAATTTCTGGTTCTTTCAACCTATGCAAAGTCCATCATCACTGCAGGTCAGTAAAAGACTTTTCATGTCCTGTAAAAGCACAATACATCAATGCCCAACTCTTCCATATTTATCGGTATTACTCCGCTGTTTGCGAAGCATCTACAACTGAAAATAATATTATGTGCAGATTGCCACTACTTTTTCTAGGTCGATAACATTTCCTGTTACGTTAGAACTATGCGTAATAGCAAGTAGCTTAGTATTAGGTTTAATAGCCTCTTCTAAGTCTTCGTAGCTTATCATTCCTGTTTTATCTCCGCGTACTATTGTATAATCACATCCAATAGTTTCATGACTAAATAAATTGGTCTCAATACTGAATTATGCTCCATAGATGTTGTCACAACATGATCTTCTTTATTCACTAAGCCGAAGATTGCAATATTTAAACTTTCTGTTGAGTTAGAGGTAAAAACTACTCTATCTTCTTCTTTTAATCCAAAAAAGTCCGCTACTGCTTTACGTGCTTCATAAACTTCACGAAAGGCGTTGTTCGCTTCATAGTAACTTCCTCTTGAAGCATTGGCATATTTTGCAGAAGCTAGTACTTCATAAACTTTATCAGCAACTTCTTTTGGTTTTAATGATGTTTTGCACCATAATCAAAATAATAACTCATACCTCGTACTTTTAGTTAAAATAATTCTGTTTATTATTCTAACCTTCTCCTTCTTTTTATTTTTGCTAAAAACTCTGTAATTTTCACTCGACGTGTTACTCCCAATTTGTCGATATATTCTAAAACGCCATTGAATATTTTCTACTTGAACCCGTCATATCACGAAACTCTGCAAGAGCCATCTTATCGTGAGTTGAAAAAATGTTCTTCACTTTTTGATTGCTTGATCTAAACATATCTTTTATGTAGTACTAAATCAGCGTCTAATCGAATAATTGTATTATCTACTAATGAATCTAATAACTCAACACTTTGCTTTTTACTCCATTTTGTTAAATCTTTTTATAGTTGGCGGCGTGAATCCTCCTGAAGTAATTCACGTTCAATGCGTGCTTTTTCTGCCAGTTGTTTTTATCATAATTTACTGCAAAATCTTTTTCTGCAACTAGATTTCCTTCTAGACGTACTTCATTATTTTTTATAAACAGATCTATCCATCTCTAGTACTTCTTTTTGAGATAATTTTAAATTTAGAAATAACTTCAATTTTCGGTATTCCTACTTTTAACTTATAACGTTTATGGTAGATCGATCAAAAGTTTTTCAGTTTTTCTAAGACTTCTTCATATTTTTCTTGTGAATATAGCTATTTTTGTTTGATAAAATTAGTCCCTCTTCTAATAACTGCAGCTATATCAGCTTCAACCTCATTTACTGGAGTTGTAACTCTTTTACTATGTTGTCTTTAGACACTAAATAATCTTGGTGAGATAATAGATAATTAGCTATTAAATCACTAAATTTCCTTCTAACTGAACTTTTAATTTTTCTAAAATTTCTTCGTTAAATCGACTATGTTTTTAGGGATTAGCATCTAAAATAACCCTCCACCAATAGTAATCATTGTGGCGAGTATGTTCAATAATAAATTTATCATAATTTTTCACAGCTATTTCTTCTTCTAAACGAAGTTGAGCAAACCCATTACCCCCGGCTGTTAATTCTTCTGCTCCAGAAAGTACTACACGAGCCATAATTTCTTCAGTTCCTATATAAACGCGCACTCTATCCTAAAGTTCCAGATTAGCTCTTTCATCATTGATAAGTTTATTTCCGTATCAATCATATATGTTTTAGTTAAACTTCCTGCTGTTGCTAAAGTATCTCCACGTTTAATATCATCAAACTTGATATTAGCAAGGTTTATAGCTGTTCTTTGACCTGCTGTTGCTTGTGTTACATCTTGAGCATGAACTTGGATATTTCTCACTTTAGTTTTTATCTCTTTTGGATAAATGACTAACTCATCTCCGACATTTATTACACCTTCTGTTAAAGTTCCTGTTACTACTGTTCCAAAACCTTTTTACTTGAAACGCGCGGTCTACGTTAAGACGTGCATTTTTCAATATTTCTTGCTTGAATATCTTCTGTTATCAATAATCTCTAATAAAGTATCCAACCCTTTTTACTAATTGAATCCACCTCATAATAGGCGCATCCTCTAGAGGCGTTCCAGCAGTAAATGTTCGAATATCTTCTTTACTAATTCACGATATTCTTCCTCAACTAAATCTATTTTTGTCATAACAATAATATAGTTTTCTATACCAAGAAGTGTTAGAATATCGAAATGTTCTTTTTGTTTGTGGCATTATACCTTCGCGTGAATCGACTAAAAAGTAATACTAAGTTAATTCCACTAACTCCTGCCAACATGTTTTTATAAATCTTTCATGCCCTGGAACATCTACTACTCCGCATCTTTTCCCTTGGTAGGTCAAAAATATACGAACCAAGGTTTATAGACATCCCACGTTCTTTTTCTTCTTGTGTTGTATCTGTTTTCAATACCACTCAATGCTTTTATTAACGTTGTTTTTCCCGTGATCAATATGACCTGCAGTTCCAATAATTACGTTATTATTCATCTAATTCCACCTTTTTATATTAAAAGTAGAGACTATATTTACTTTTATCTCTACTCTTAAAAATTTATTTTATTTGATAGTCTTCTAATTCTGTTACTACCCTTTTTATTCCTGCTTTTTGAATAGTACAAGCCTTTATATTCAATTTTTCTCAGCTATTAATACTTTTACAACTACATCAAACTTTTCCATGCTACCTTTAGCATAAATCCGCATCCAGCACTTATAGATGGATGTGTCGGAATTAATGATGCCCCTAAATCCTTTGTAGCGCAAATATCATCCGCTTTTATCGCATCATGTGCTATTAAAAACCACTAATCCCTCTTCTATCATTACTTCCTCCTATGGCTGAATTACTCTATTTGCTTTTCTCATATCTTCTACAATAAAAGTACATGTTTGTTGGATTACTACAGCTAGATCTATCTTGTTATAATCTATACACGCACCACAGCAAACAATTTCTACACTAGTATTTTCTAGCTCTCTTAGTTCATCAAGAACATGACTTCTCTCTTTATCTACTAATAGACCTCCACCGTTGTAGAAAATAATTTTTTTAGGTAGTACCTCTTGTTCTGTAAGCGCATATAAATATGCTTTAATCAAACGCTTCCTAATTCTTCACTACCATGTCCCATTTGACTTTTATTAATAACAACTATATAGCTATCATCTTTAACTACTGGCAATTCTTCTTGTGTTGCTACTTCTCTACGCGTAATCTTACTTCTAAATCCTTCTTCTATAGTTGATACTTTAATTTCGTGATTATTCTTTTTCTGCAAATTTTTCTAAGCTATCCACATGTTCTTGAAGTCTTACTAATAAAGTTACTTTTTGGCTCTTCTTCTAAAGTTCTTTTTCGCTTGAGTTACTGGAACAACACATTTATCACAAAGAGTATCTATTACGACACCTTCTGTTACTTCCCTTTTGATATAGTAACAATATATTTATCCTTCGCTTCTTCTACCATTTCAAAGTTGATACCCTAGTTGATTCGCCATTTTTCTAAATTTTTGAGTCGCTATAAAATTATCAACTGTAGTTTTCAACTACATCATTTTCTAATAATAGTAGTTTGGATAACTGGTAGTGGACATGCTAACCCTTGAGCATTTAATTTTTCTTTTTCATATTTGAATATCTCCTTTTTTATTGTAGTATTTTCTACTTCTGTATTTCTTTTAAATTTATTTTACTATTACGGCTTTTTCTTGTTTTTCAATAACTCTTCCTACGATTGCGCTCTTTATTTCTAAAGTGTTTAGTTTTTCTAAAAGTTGTTGAGCTTCTTCTTCAGGAATAGATATTAATAGACCTCCTGAAGTTTGTGGATCATACATTATCTCTTCCAATGCAAAGTCTTTCACCTGATAATCAACATTAGGGCTCTACATATGTTCTATTCAATTGCCCTCCAGCTGTAATAACAAATTCATTTGCACATTTATATGCTTCTTCTGTATAAGGAATATCTTTAATATTAATCTCTGCAGAATACTTACCATCTAACATTTTCTACAAGATGTCCTAAAAACCGAAGCCTGTAATATCTGTACAGCTATTAACATTAAATCCTTTCATCATATCAACAGCATATTTATTCAAAGTAGTCATTTGTTTGACACTTTGCGCGAATACTTCTTCTGAACATTCTTTTTACCATATGAGCTGTATTAATAATACTAATTCCCTAGTGGTTTAGTAACGATAAGCATATCTCCGGTTTTACAATTATTATTTTGTAAAATTTTATCAGGATGCTACTACTCCCGTTACAGATAATCCGTACTTAGGTGTTGTATCATGAATAGAGTGCCCTCCAGCAAGAACTCCTCCAGCTTCATGAACTTTTCTGCTCCACCTTTTAATATTTGGTGTAAAATCTCTAAATCCATATTTTCTGGGAAGGCTACAATATTTAATGCAGAAATTACGTCGCCACCCATAGCCCACACATCGCTGGTGCATTTGTTGCTGCTATTTGACCATAAAGGTAAGGATCATTTTATCATTGTTGTGAAAAATCCAACGTCTGGATTATAGCCTTATCATCAGAAATCTTATAAACTGCTGCATCATCTGACGATTCGTATCCTACTATTAAATTTTCATCATATTTCTTTTGGAAGATCTTTTAATATATCTGATAGAGCTCCAGCCCTATTTTCGAGTTTCAACCTCCACAAACAATCATATTCATTTTTCTTTTCTGTCATGCTTACCTCCTGCACTATTATATAATATAATTATACTACCTCATTGATTTTTAAAAAGTATTATTTAGTTTTTTAATGTAAAAAGAAAAACTTAAGTGAGAATTCACCTAAGTTTTCTTCTTGATAAATATCTTATATTTTAGTATCTTTTTACCATCTAAAGTAAGTGATGGAATTGGGTTATTCCTTGGGAATGCTCCACTATTATTTTTAATTGGTGTACTAATGCTACTCTTTCACTCCAGAAATAGTTACTCCTACACCAATTTCAGTAGCTGATTTTTGCTAATAGCGTATTTCTATGACCATAAGAGAATGCTGTTGTTACATTTCCTATTTCATGGTACAAAGTATCTAACAATCTTTGCGCTACTTGATCTGGGAGTCCCACTATTTGTGTTAATAGCAACAGTTATAAAGATATGTTGTGCTCCCGGATATCCAGCTTTTCGCTGCTGCTGCTTTTTCATACGAACCTGCTGGTCCGTGAATTGCCGATTAAACGCACCTGTATATACTGTAACAGAACGTGCTTTTGTCCTGCATTTAAAAGCTGCATTTTTCTTTTAATACGCTTAAAGCCATTCATTGCTACGTAAAGTCATTTACTTTACTGATATATGCTTGTCTAATTTGCTCTTCACGAGTTGTTGCTTGTGGCGCTGGTGCTACAGCCTTTGGTGTAGCTGCTGGTTGTGCCGCTTGTTTTGGAGCTGGTGTCGCAGCTTTTGGTGCAGCTGCTGGTTGTGCCCGCTTGTTTTGGGCTTCTTGTTTCTTCTCAGTATTAATTACCTTTGGTGCTGCTGGCGTTGCATTGTTCATAATTGTTGGAGCTTTTTGGTGCAACCGCTGCTGGTGCATTTAATAATGTTGTTGCCCCTGCTGGTTTATTAGAAGGTTGTGCGTTACCTGTTTCTGGTTTTGGCACTGTATTTTTCTTTTGGTGCTGCTGGCGTTGCAGGCTTTTGGAGTTTCAGCAGGTTTTTCTGTTTCTTTTGGTTTCTGCTTTTTGGTTGTTCTTCTTTCCACTAGCCTGAATTGTCTGCATCAGTTGCTTTTTATTTTCTTCTTGTTGAGCTTTAACTTCTGGTGTAGCTGTTTCATAACGTACTGAAATTTTTAAATTTGTATCCACCAGCTTCTACTGTAGTATGATAGTCTTTCTTTCTACTGCTGTGTGTAATTTTTAGTAGGTGTTTTTGATTTTAGATCAAGTTCTACTTCTACCACTTCTCCAACCTTTAATTATATCTCTTTTTAATAACAAACTCAGCTTTGCTTTTTCTACAACGATACGTGCTACACATTTGCTACTTCTTTTTCAGCTGTTAAACGTGCATAGTAATTACCATTTTTCATATACACTTACTTTTACTTCTTTAACATTTACATCTCACCGCTGCATTGTTAACTTCTAGCGCATTTGTAGTAACGCTGTTACACCTGTTAACAATACTAAACCCTGTTAAAACTTTACTTGTTATCTTTAATCCTTGTTTTTCATCAAATTGTTCTCCTTGTTAATTTATTAATTTTAAACTTTTAAATAGTCTCCTATATTATACTCCCCACGAGTTATAAACTTCAATAGATTTTTCCAATTTGTAATGCAAATTCAATGTTGTAATATTGTTGAAATATTTCTTTTTAAAAATTACATTTTGTTTACTTATTAGTAAAAATTAAGATAATTAGTTTTAAGGACTAAATTTTAAGTATAATTTTAATTATATTTAAGGTTTAGTTTTTATAATGTTTATATAACTAGTAAATAGTTATAAACTTCATAAACTTTCCTTTTTCTATAAAAAGGTAGAGACCGATGTGCTCAGCTCTTTTTCTAATTTTTCAAATAAAAAGAGAATTAACCATAAATTTATGGAATATTCTCTTTAATTTTATTCATCATCTTTTGAATGTTTTTAGGAATCATGACTACTTCAGTAATCAAATCTTTCGAGCTAAAACTTGGATCAATGCACTCTTGCCAATATTCAAGATGTTTTTATCTATTTCATAATCAGATGTTTCTATATCTTCACCTTGCTCACCTTGAACAGAATACCAATATAAATATTCCTCTCCATTTTAATTCTTCTCGAAAAATAGTTTCAACATACATTTTTCACGTTCTAAAGTTAAAGAACACCTTCCATATTATCATTCAGAAATTTTAACCACTCATCTACTTTGTGACTCATTCCCGGGTTTTTACTCTAAATCTAGTAAGTTCCACAATCATAAAAATTATCTCCTTTAATTTTTCGTTAATCTACGCTCTATATAAAAATTTTTCTTGATTATTTATAAATATCTTCTTCTAATTGTTTACTTTGCTGAAACAGAATGCTACCATCTTCATTTTATAATAACAATATTTAATTTTCCTCCATAAACACAGCCCCCGTCTATATTTATACGATTTTCTCGAATATCATAATAAGGTTCTTCTCTTACCGGACTGTGCCCATGAAAAATCTTTTTATCGTACTTTTTATCACTACTTAAATACGGCTCTCTATCCAGACTATATCTCTATGTTCTTGATTCCAAAAATTTTTATTAAAATCTACTCCGCATGAACAAAATAGTAATCCCAAGACTCATAGCGTGTCTGAAGTTTTTTAACCATAGTCTTAATTTTTATATTCTCTAGCAAATTTTTAAAATAATATCTTCTATTTTTCTATTGTCGCTTCTGGATAAAATGACTGTAATGTTGTTAATCCATTATTTCTAAAATAGTGATCTTGGCGCCGATTATCAAAGTACGTTATATCTCGCTTCTTTTAGTGCGAGATTAAACATATCTTCATGATTACCCAATAAAAACAACATGGTGAGAATAGTCTTTCTGTAAATTGTAAAAATATTCCCACACTAATTTTTGTATTTTTCCTCTATCACACATCTCCCCAAAGACAAAATAAGTTTATCCTCTTTCAGGATTGAATTTCACTTCATCTAACAGTTTTTCATAGTATAATAACTACCATGAATGTCTGAAATAATAATTTTTCCTCACAAACTCACCTACTTTATAAGCTCTCTCTCGTATATTCCTTATAATAAAATATATCCTCTTTTATCACATTAGTTTATTTTTAACTATTTTATATCATGTATTCTGGCTCTATATCACTGTCTCTTATATCTTTTTGATACCACACTACATCATACCAACGGTTAAATTTATAGCCCACATTTTGAAAATGTGCTACTTTTCTAAAGCCATGTTTTTCATGAAATGATACACTTCCTTCATCAGGATATGAAATACAAGAAGTTACTCGACAAATTCCTTTATCATATACCTTTTTCAAGTTCATTGTACAGTTTATCTCCTAGACCTTCGCCTCGTACTTGTTCATCTAAATAAATTGTAATTTCTGTTGTCCACGCATAGGCTGCCTTTGGGTAAAATTCTCCAGCATAGGCATATCCCAAAACTTCTCCATCTTTTTCCGCTACTAAAAATGGATATTTTTGAAGTGTATTGCTAATTTTTCTTCAAAAATTCTGCACTAGGGAACTTTCGTAATCAAAAGGTTATCGCTGTGTTTTCTACATAAGGGCGGTATATGTCAACTATTCTCCCCAGCATCTTCTAAGTTTACATCTCTTATTAGCATAATAACCTCCTACTATAACTTTTCTTTTTATCTTTTCAAGTAAAGCCTCACACCCTGAAACTACATCACGATATGTTGCTTCAAAATCACCTGTATACCAAGGATCATCTATAATATGATTACGTCCCAGCATATTCTAAAAGTTTTCTTACCTCACCTGCTTGTCTACCGCGGATAAATCTTTTAATATTATCAATATTACTATCATCCATTCCGACGATATAATCAGCTATAAAGATCGTTATCATTTAAAGGTCGAGAATACATTCCCTCAACACTTATACCTACTTCTAATTTTCTCACGAGTTCCATGATGAACAGGATTTCCATGTTCCCATGATGATGTCGCTGCTGAATCTATTTTTATTTTCTCGCTTAAATTTTTCTTTTTTCTACCATATCGCGAAATACCGCTTCAGCCATGAGGAGAGCGACAAATATTTCTAAACATACAAATAATACTTTTTACCATAATATTACCTCTCTTCTTATACTCATATAATTATAACATATCTATTTTTAAAAACTAAAAATATTCTCTCAAAAGTCATTTTATAGGACTAGATATTATAATAAAAAAAGTATTGATTATCTTTATATTTTTAATTATTTTTACATTGCTCTAATTTATCTAGTTTTTCTTTCAGATATCATTTTTAATTATATTATCCATCATGATATAATATATTAAAAAGTATCATTTAGTAAGGAGCAGTATATGGAGCATAATCTACTTTGTTTTTAAACGTACATCTACCCTTACTGCTCTTTCATTACCAAGGGAGTATCAGGGAAGGATTTTTATACTAAAAAGCGGAGTTTTGGACTAAACTAATAATTATAAAAGGGAAAATGAAATTTGTTTTCCTCGATGAACAACTACAAAGTATAAAAGAATTAAACTATAATAAAAAACTGATACTGGTTTTATAGAACCTAATAGCATTTTTCGTATAAGTCCAACATCAACAGATTTACAATTTCATATTGAATTTTTATTGTGAAGCGCAGGATTACTTTTTCAATAAATATGACTTAGGTACTGCTCTATCCCGAAGTTGTTAATGCAATGGATTATCTATCTCCATGCAAAGTTTTTAGATTTAGGGGCTGGTCAGGAAGAAATTCATTGTATCTTGCATCTCTTGGCTGTCAGATTTCTGCCGTTGATACTAATGCAAAAATTCTTGCAAGATTTGGTAGATATTTCTGTAAAAGAAAAACTTAACTTAAACATATTCAAACATGAAATATAATGAAGCAAATATTAAAGGATACCTATGACTTTATTGTTGCCACAGATGTTTTTATGTATCTTAATCCCACACGTATTTTCTAGTGTTATACACAATATGCAAAAAGCAGACTAGTATTGGTGGTTATAATCTTATTGTTAGCGCACTTAATACTATAGGGCGTTCCAACAATACCATTCCATTTACATTTATAGAAAAATGAATTGTAGAATATTATGATGGTTGGGAAATTATAAAATATGAAGAGTATAAAGAAATAACAAAAAGCTCTCCATATCCTTATGTAGTACTTTTTGCTAAAAATTGAAACTTAATTGATGTACATCAACTCTATATTTAAAAACTTCAAGGTTTATATCTACCTTTGAAGTTTCTCTTTATTATTTCAAAAACTAACTTTACATCTTGTTCTTCTTAAATTCAGCGATAGCCTCTTTTGCCAATTTATCAACGCGTTCATTTAATTCCACACCCGTGTGAGCTTTTGACTTTTACAAAATTAACTTTTTACCCTAGTTGATACTTTATCAGCAAATTCCTTATAATTTTTGGTATAATCAAGATTTGTTTTTCCATTTGCCCGTTGCCCATGATTCTATACCTTGGTAATCATAGAATAATGTTATTTCTGAAATTTTTATCAACTGCATACCACATAACAAATTTTGCTGCTTCTAGTTCACCAGCTACGTTGTGTAATTCAGCATATTCTCCTTTATTGCCAGCATGCTTATATTCATAGTGTTGATCTCCATCAACAATAACAACACCAGAACCATAAATGCCATTTATCCTATCGTAACCGCCATCTATATATGCATAAACTCTTCGACTTTCTCAGTTTTTCGCTGATAATTTCACGTTCATTCAAATATGCTTCTGCTTCTTCTTTTTGTTTTAAAAACTTTGTATATAGCACCTTTAAAACCTACCACTTGCTTTTGACATTCTTCCCATGTTGAGAAAATCCTACTTTTCTTCCATTTTTCACTGCATAAAAATTTTCGCCATAATAATCCTCCTAAGATTCCACTATACACTCTACTTCACTCTCTTACAAACGATTATTTTCTATTAACAATTATCTAATTTTTAAATAATATCACTATATAATAAAAAATCGATGCGTTGCACCGACTCCATCTATAATTATAAAGACTGGCGGGAATGTGGGAATCGAACCCACCCAAGAGGCTCTTAACCCCTCATACTAGTTTTTGAAGACTAGAGAGCACACCAGAACTCATCCACTCCCATGAACAAGATTTATTATACAATAAAATATATAAAAGCAATAGCTTACCATGGAAAGCAAACCATCTTAATACTACTTTTTCTCCACTTACCTTATCTTCTTTACCACTTACTGAAAAACTATTAATTTTCTTTTCAAATATGTAGTATGATATACATATAAGAATAAAGAAAGGAGACAATATGAAAAATTAATATTAAACTTGATTCAAATATTACGGATATGAAGTTGTTATAAAATCTCCTGAGTTAAGTAATGATGTTATCGTGATAAAAGATTTAGTGGAAAAAAGCTCTTTGCAAGTACCCAAAAATTATTTTTATAAAGGATGACACTGAATATTTTTATTCCTCTTAGTGATATTTTTATTTTTCGAAACCGACTGATAATAAAGTTTATGCACACTCTTATGATAATTTTTACGAAGTGAAATACAAAACTTTATGAATTAGAAAGTATAATTCCATTTTATTATTGTCGAGTTTCTAAATCTGCAATAATAAATCTTTCGAGCAATTTACTCGCTTGAAAAATCTTTTCAGGAGCGAGTACCGCATCTTTTTCAAAAAGCAAAAACTGTTCACATATCAAGACATTATTACAAAATTGTCAAAAAGAAAAATTAAAAGAAATGAGGTAAAAACTTATGAGAGTCTAATAGGTTTTACTATTTATTATTTTTGCAATATCAATCGCATTTGGCGAATTAAACTTCTTTTCCATCAGGAACTATATTTCTAACTTTAGGAACTATTATTTTTAGGGTATTTTTATTGTAAGAGGGTTAACTGATTTTGATGTTTTTGGAACTATGTTACCAGCTGCATTACTATTTATTATTTATAACAAACACTTCCATTTTGCAGCTATATCTACTGGAAAAAGTAATTTGGATTGCTATTCTCCTTAGCATAGGTATATCAATGCTATTTCCTAAAAAGTTAAAATATAGCTTCCAACGTAAAAAGATAGATTCCGTGGATATACTAAAAACAGAAACTCAGGATTATTCTAACGTTACTTTTGGCGAAAATGTCCGCTATATCAATATTAACGAACTAGATTATTTCAGATCAACTACAACATTTGGCAGCACAAATATTTACTTTGAAAAATTAGATACTTATTCTATCAAAGATGTTCATATAAGCATTACAGCAACATTTGGAGATGTAAAATATTCGTTCCTAAAGAATGGTCTGTCGAGAATAGAATCTCTTCGATTCTTGAGAAGTTAATACTCCATTTGCTACTCCAAATACTAATGATGTTAAAATAATTTTTAACTGGAAATGCTACTTTTTGCTGAAGTAAGTATAATTTACATATAATAAATTAACGGTTAAACATAAAAAGTCTCTTTAAGACATAAAATTAAATGTCTTAAAGAGGTTTTTCTATTCTTGTTCTTGAGATTTTTCTGTTGTTCTCTTTTTCCACTAGTTTTGATAAAGTAGATTGAACCTACAGTTAATAGTATCACTAGTAATGAAGCGATTAAAAATTCTTTACTAAAAAACGTTGGAACTAGTTGCCCCTAAAGTTTAAGAAAAACAATCGTTCCTGTACAATACCTAGTACACTCGCTATCATATATTTTTGTTAAACTTATATTAGTAAGTCCATATCCATAGTTTATCATATTATATGGAACTAAAGGAATAAGTCGTAATATAACTAAACTCACCATTAACTTTTCATCACTCACTCCAAAAAATACGTGCATGTTGTTCTGGCTTCATCTTTCTCGCTAAGTAATTACGAACCCAATCACGCCCAAAACGTCTTGAGATAACAAACATTACATAACAATTTATAGATGCTCCTAAGAATGTTAACAAGCTACCTTCTACAAATCCAAATGCAAGATCCTCCAGCTACAGCCAAAGATTGGGACTGGAAAGAAAAAAACACTGGCAGTATCGCAAACATCAACACATAGACAATTGGTGCAACAACACCAAAAACTTTGTATAAACTCCGTCATAATATTCTCCTTTTATACTTTCTAATTAAAATACTTTGAAATCTTTTCTAAAAATTCATAACTAATATAAGATGAAATTTTTCTTGAAAGTAAACTCATCTGTCAACAGCTTTGTACTTTCACTATATTCTCTGTAAGCCATCGAACACCAAGTTACGCCTCGTAAACAATTAAAAATCAAATATCTATCAAAGCGAGTACGATCATAGTTGCGATATTGGCTATAATCTTGTAAGAAATCATCAATCTCTTTTTGGTATTAAAACTATATCTGTTTTCCAAAAACGTCGTTGTCGGTGCTAAAAAGTGTGCAAGGTCCTGCTCGCACTCTCCTATTAAAAGCTTTTCTCCCAATCAATAATATAACTATCTTCCTTGCTATTTCCAATCAAAAAGTTACCAGAATTAAGTTCTGTATTAATAATACATGGATTTTTATTTTGTACTCCGTTGGAATAAAGCTCTTTACAAATTTCTTAAAAATCTAGTAATATTGTGAAACTTTGATCGTCTGCATTCTCCCAAGTTAAATATTTACTTGCCATGTTCTCACACTCGTCATACATAAGTTGGAATGGATTCTCCGCTTTAATAAGATTATTTCTCACCAAATGTTGTATTGTGAACTTTACTAAGCAAGTAACTCGCAATCTTCATATCCTTCGTATAATCTAATGCGACACCTTTTAAAAAAATTCCATCGTCAAATAATTATATGGTAAATACTCGGTAGTTGTCACAAGTTTATATGGTTTTAGGCGTAACTCCACTATCTTTTAATAATTCCAAAGTCTCAAACTCGTATTCTATTTGATTATCCAAGTTCATTTGGCTCTTCATATTTAAACGAAGAACTTTCTTCATATTATCTTCATCGAATGTAAAGTTAATATTATACTCTCCAGCCCCTAATAGTTTGATATTTTTATAGCCTGTTTCAGCATAGAGTAAATCTTCTTTTATATCAATATCAAGAGCAGCTCTACCTAAATAATAAGTAAGATTATTTTTCTCTAAAACTTTAATTAAATTTTCTAAAACTGAACTATCCCCATAACTCGGTAAATCAAAAAAACTTCTTTTATAGCCTTCTTCATACCAATTAAGAAATATCCACCATCTTCACTTGGATTAGTAACAATATCATGTGTTTCAAGTTTTTCAAAAGCCTCTTCTATTATATCTTTATCCAAGTTGAAAAATATCAGAACCAAGTAAAATAACTTTTACTATCCGAGATGACCTCCTCTAGTGCGTTATACATTTTTATCACCTAGGTTATCACCCTTTTGATAATAAAATTTATCGCATGAAATAAGTTCTGCCATTTCTTTGTCATCTGAACTGTTCCCATCATGGCAAACAAGTAGTTCTCTATTAGTTTCTGCTAGTAAAGTCATAATTTTTCTTTCAACAATTTCTTTTTGGATATTTACAGCTTCTGTTGGTGACATAAAGTCATAAAGACGAGTCTTTCGTAGTCCCTATCTTCGGGAACTCGCGTAAATAATATAATTTTTCTCTTTCATAAAATATTACAAAGGGAAGACTATGCTCCCCTTCCTTTCATTAATTAATGATGATTATGTCCTGAATGGTCGTCCTTCTTATCAGAACCATGATTATGTCCTGAATGATCATCTTTTTGGCAGAATCATGATTAGCATGCCCTTCATGAGATTTTTCTGAACCTTTTTGTTTCCTCACTAGGTTGTTTACAACAATCTGCTATTTCAAATTTATAATTGTGTTCTTTTGTTCCATCTAATGCATTAAAAAGCATTTTTTTATACTCCCTAAAATCAATAAGTTTTTGTGCAATTACCGATGAACGATCACCAGTATAACAATAAACGTATATTGGTGTGTTTTTGTCTTCTGGTAAAAACAGAATGAAGATTATCTAGATTTTTGGATCTACGTTTTTAGCTCCCATTGCATGACGTTCTTCGAAAGTCTTTTTTTATCACGTGCATCTAAGAAAAAAGTTATTAGCATTATGATCTAATAGTGCATCTTGGAACTTAGCTCCATTTAATACTGTATATTTTACAAATTCATACTTATACTCTTTTGTATTTTGAGCAATTTTTTTATATTTTTAAATCCTTGTTTTGTCAATTTCTCTAACGCTTCTTTTTGATTTGTTATTGTCATCGCTATAAACAACAACTTTTTCTCACGCCATGAGCTTATCGCTTCAATACTTTTATCAATATTTTGCAACTGGTATATTAATAGCATATTTTAAATGCCCTTCTTTATAAGCTGCTTCATCTCGAACGTCTATAACAAGATAATTTTCTTTTTCTTGTTCATTTTTGGATATTCATTAAGTCATCGCCTTTTACTGAATAAGCTGATCCTGAACACCCCGCTAATGTTAGTGATAATACCGCTGCTATACTAGCAGTTAAAATCTTATTTTTCATTAAACCTATTTCCTTCATACCTCTTTACTTAATAAAAAGACAAGGTGAAACGTAAACTTTTATTAACACCTTGTCCTTTTTAGTATACCCTAAAAGGCCCTATTATTTACTAATAATTAATACTAACTTATTAATTTTTATTAGAATTTTGTATTCGTGTTCTTTTGCTCCATCCCAAGCATTATAAACATTTGTATATCCTAATTCTACAGCTTTTTGAGCAGCTTTAGCTGAACGGTTACCACTGTAGCAGTAAGTGTAAACTGGTGCGTTTTTATCAGCTGGTAGTAATGCTGCAAGATCCTTTATCTATGATTCTTAACATCAATATTTTTTTAGCTCCTGCTACATGTCCTTTTTCAAAATCTTTTGCTTCACGAACATCGATAAATGTACCTTCTTTTTTTATCAATAGCTGCTTGGAATTGGTCTGCAAAGTAATGTAGTAAATTTAACTAATTCATAGTCTTTATATTCTTTAACTCCTTTAGCGTCACTTACATCTTTGAATCCTGCTTTTACTAATTTTTCAGCAGCTTCTTTACTTTTCTTACCAGTATTACAGTATACGATTACTGATTTTTCTTTCCAAGCACTGATTCTATCGATATTTTTTTCGATATCAGCTAATGGAATATTGATAGCGTGTTTAACGTGCCCTTCTTTATATTCGTTTTCTGCACGAACATCAATTACAAGGTGTTTTTCTTTTTCTTTATCATCTTTTTCGATTTTGTTTAAATCTTCACCTGACATAGCTTTTTACTGTTGGAGTATTACTATTGTTTTCTGCAGGTTTAGACGATGAGCATCCCGCTAATGTTAATGATAAAACAGCTGCCATAGTTACAGCTAACAATTTACTTTGTTTCATAAAATTGTCTCCTTTGTATATATTGTTATTGTTTCCATGGTAATTATAACAGATTATACAGTTTCATTCAATAGCGCTTTTTAAAAATACTTAACAATTATTTTAATTTTTATTTTCATGAAATATAATCAAATAATTAACATCTAAAGACTATGATTACAGTAAACTTTAGGGTTTTTTTACGACATAAATATTTTAATATTTTCTTTATAATCATAAAAATAATTTTTATTTTTTTATGATTATAACATCTCTAATTGTTCAAGAAATTCATTAATATTTTTACTTTATATCCTTCATAATGAGCAATTTTTGTCATCGAAATGCCATTTTTTTCTCTATTAAACAAGTTTTTAATCCCAATTTTCTGAGCTGGTTTTTATATCGTAGAAAAATTGAATCACCTACCATCATTGTTTCATCTGCAATTAAATTCTCATTATCCAAAAATATTCGTTAACGCCAGCGGTTTTAGGGTTTACTTACTTTCGTCTCTTCAGAAATATACAGGCTAAATAATTCATCTAAACCAAGTTTTTAGTTTCAATCTTTGTTCATAGCTCTTTCCATTGGTCAAAAGGATTAATTTATACTTTTTGCTTAATTTTTTTAACTTCTCATTTAATTCTTCATCCGGTTCTATACAATCTATTATAAAATCAAACTGCTTTTTATAATAAATACCGCAATCTTCCAACGTTAAATGCAATCCGTATATTTCCATAGTCTTAATTAATCTTTCATTGCGAAGATTTATCAACTAAGATTTCCTCTATGAATTTCTTTCATCAATTCGTTATTTATTCTTTTTATAAGCTGTAAAGAACTCATCATAAGACGTTATTTTATCATAGCCCATGTACTCAAAAACTAATTTATTAGATTTTTCCATACCGTACTAAAGTCATACAATGTATTATCTAAATCGAAAATTAAATTTTTTTATTTTTTTCACCATCTCACCTCTCAAAAGTGAATTATTACCTCTATTTACCATTATTTTATAATTAAAAAAACTAAAAATCCAAGCAAAATAACTTAGATTTCAGTTAATCTTATTCTTCATATTTTTATTGTGGGACAGAGCCTCATAAACTAGCGTACCAGGGTGGAACACTCTTTTTCAAAACCGCATTTGCTCCTATTTTAGAATTATCCCCTACTGTGACATCACCTAAAATTTTGGCACCTGCACCGATAATAACATTATTTCCTATAGTTGGATGTCTTTTTATCGGATTTAATGTCGTCCCTCCTAAAGTTGTTCCATGGTACATAGTAACATTATCTCCTACAATTGCAGTTTCACCAATTACAACTCCCATACCGTGATCTATAAATAGACCTTTACCTATTTTGGGCTCCTGGATGAATTTCTATACCTGTTATTCGTCTAGCGCGTTTAGCAAGTATTCTTGCTAAGGTATGATGGTTTTTCTTATATAGCTTATGTGCAAAATAGTGATAGTTCAATGCTTTTATATGTGGATATGTTAAATATATCATAAGTTTAGACTCAGCAGCAGGATCTTCTCTAAGCACTCAGTTAATGTTATAGCGCAAATTATCGAAAAACTTCATTACACTTCTACATATGTAACTTCATCAAACTCTAACATAGATAAATATTTATCTACTCCGTCAGGTAAGATTGTTACAATTTTTTATCAGGGTACTTAGCCGCTACTTTTTTTCGCACCAGCAATAGCCGCTCCTGAGGAAATTCCAACTCCAATACCAGTTGTTCTCACGAAGTTTTTAGTTTCGCTTTATTGCTTCGTCACTTGATACTGTATAGATTTCATCCATAGGTTCTTTATTAAAGTTCTCTGGTATAAATCCTGTTCCAATACCTTGGATTTTGTGAACTCCTCCATGTCCTTTACTAATAGCTGGTGATTCTTCTGGTTCAAGCGCAATCGCTAAAACTTCTGGTTTATTTTCTTTCAAATATTTAGCAACACCAGAAAATGTTCCGCCAGTTCCTACTCCTGCTACAAAGACATCTAAATCCGGAACTTGCTCTAAAATTTCTTTCGCTGTAGTTGCATAGTGATATGCTGGATTTGCAGGATTATCAAATTGACTTAAAGAAATAGCATTATCATATTTTTCACGAATTTCTGCTGCTTTATCGATTGATCCTTTAATTCCTAATTCTTTTGGTGTCAAAATTAATTGTGCTCCATATGCTTTAATTAACGTACGACGCTCTACACTCATACTTTCAGGCATAATAATAACAGCCTTTAATCCTAATACTGATGCTAAAAATAGCAACAGCAATCCCAGTGTTTCCACTAGTTGGTTCTACGATAATAGTATCGCTATTTACTTTTTCCTTGACGTTTTGCTTCTTCCAGCATACCAAGAACAGCACGATCTTTAACGCTTCCCCCTAAGTTATATTTTTCAAGTTTCACGAAGATATTTGTGTTATCTAACTGATATATAGGTGTATTCCCTACAAATTTTAATGATGATACTACCATAGTCTCTCTCCTTTTTCATTTCATTAAATACAAAATTGTTTTACCTTCGATTATATCATAAATTATATTTAT
>BNJU01001578.1_pt1 | contig 149329 bp, 211 predicted proteins | sample 8539281 | NCBI WGS metagenome assembly BNJU01 (sample SAMD00202456, study PRJDB9452) | human saliva metagenome | isolation source: human saliva | place: Japan | reverse complement strand
TATTTATGTATGATTTTTACAGCCTGTATTGTAACATATAATACACCAGCAAGCGATTTAGAAAAGGATAATTAAGTGTTTTCAAAAAGATTAAGTTGAATTTTTAAGTTGTGGATATCAGATAATTCAGAAACAGATAATTTGAAGTTTTTTTGAAAAGACTGATGATGCTAGAATAGAATATATTTTTAATAATTCTAATAAAGGATTTGGAGCTGGGCATAATGTAGTTATTGATAAATTAATCAGTAATTCTAAAAATATCAGAATTTCATTTGATTATTAATGCGGATATTTATTTCGAGGAGAATGTAATTGAAAAAAATTGTTGAATATATGAAAAAAATCATAATGAAATTGGGCAAATAGGGCCAAAAATTAGAGATTTTGAAGGGAAATTCAGTTATACTTGCAGATTGTTTCCAACACCTGCAAATCTTATTTTTAGGAGATTTTTTTGCCATTTAAAAAAATATTGTTGAAAAAAATGGATTATGATTATGAAATGAAATGGGCTAATTTTAATGAAATGATGGAGGTTCCAATTCTTTCAGGATGTTTTATTTTTTTCTAGAGTTTCGGCATTGAAGAGAGATTGGTGGATTTGATGAGCGATATTTTATGTATATGGAAGATTATGATTTGTGTCGAAGAATTGGACAGAAATACAAAGTTATTTATTTTTCCGGAAGCTGAAATATTTCATGAGCATGGAAAAGACTTCGTATAAATCAAGAAAATTAATGATGTTTCACGTAAAAATCGGCAATTAAGTATTTTTAATAAATGGGGATGGTTTTTTTGATAAGGAGAAAAAGTAAAAAAATAGAAATTGTATGAGTAAATATAAAAAAATAAAAAAATTGTAGTTTATTTTGTTATTAATAAAAAAACAATTTACTTTTGCTAGAAGGAATTTATAATTAATACTAAACCTTATTTGAATAACGGATATGCTATAAATCTTTTCAGTAGATTAAACCTAATATTTATTTTCAAATAATTAAAAATAATTTAAATGGGGAATAGTATAAATTTGACTGAAATGTTGAAATTCTTATTATTAAAGTGCTATAATAAAGTGTAATATATATTCAAATTTATCTAAAATTTTAACTGTTAAAAATGTATAAACTTAAAGTTTGAGTAAAAATAGTCATAGTTTTTTTGAGTTCGATTCATAAATTAAAAAAAGGAGATACAGAATATGAAAAAAATATTTTTTTTAGAGCAGTTTTGCTTATGCTAATGGGAAATATGGCATTTGCTGCAGGAGATAGACAAAAATACAATAAGTTCTCAGCAAGTTGAAACAAGTGTGGTTCAGGCAAAAAGAAAAAAATTGAAGGGAATTTAAATAAAGTTGAAAAATAGTGTAAAAAAGCTAAAAAAAGGAAAGTTAGATAAATTCATTTCTAAAGTAAAAGGTAAAAAGTTGGAAATTAGTTTGGGATGATGAGTTTAATGGAGATCGTTTAGACAGTACAAAGTGGGCTTACTGGGAAAAATGGAAATCCTTGGAATGCTGGTAATTATGTTGATGAAAAATGGGAAATTGGTAAACCAGTATGGATTTGATGCAAAAACAGTATTATTTGAGAGATAATGTTAAAGTTGAAAATGGTAATATGGTTATAACATTGAAAAAAAGGAAAATGATAAAAAAAGTAAATGTGGATGGGGTTGAAAGAAAAATTCTTTATAGTTCAGGAGCAATTCACACAAGAAATCTTTATAATGTTAAATATGGTAAAATCGAAATGAGAGCGGCTATGCCTAAGGGGATTGGAACTTGGCCTGCATTTTGGCTATGGCCTGAAGGATATTCTCAGGCTGCTGGAAAACTAGCGAATGGTGAAATTGACATAGTGGAAACTGATGGCGGTGAAATGAACCGTGTTACAGGTACAGCTCATGTTCTAAGAAGTGACAATACTTATGAATCATTTGAAGGCAGTGACTATAAAATAGGCAAATGGTCTAAAGAAAAGTTGACAAATTTTAATACTTATGCGGTAGAATGGGATGACAAAGAAATAAAATGGTTATTTAACAATAAAGTATATAAAAGATTTACCTACAAGGAATTAGAGAAAAAAGGATTGCAAAATCCATTTAACCAACCATATTTTATAATGATAAATGTGGCTTTGAGTAAAAAAAGACTGGAGAAGATGGAGATGTTGACTTTTCCAACAGAGATGAAAGTTGATTATGTAAGAGTTTATCAGAAAAAAATAGATTAATTCCAGTTTGATTAATAGAAATAATTTAGACAGAAAGACTTTTGATTTAGTGAAGGAAAGTTTTTTTCTGTCTTTTTTTTAAAAAAAGGAGCATATCTCACTTATGAGATGGCTCCTTGCTAAACAATTATATCAAATTTTAATAGTAAAAAAATCAGAAACTCAATTTAAATCCAAGTCCGCCTCTGATATTTTTTTACCCTTCGTATCATATCCCTAAATTTGCTGTCACACCAAATCCTGTATTTCCCACTCCAATATTTAAGTCAAATTTTCCATTTCCTTTTCTATCTTCCTTTTCATTTCTCAAATTATACCAATCTGCAGTAGTATAACGAACTCTAGCCTGATTTAATCTATTAAGTTTTTCCAAGTTCGCTTTTCATATGCAGCCGAAAGTCCGACTGAAAGTTGAGTTCCCGCAGTTAGTGGCTGAATATATTTAAACTCTGCTCCAACTTTCAGGCTTAACTGAGAAAATAATCATTTCCTTTAACTTTCCAAGTTTCATTTGACCATTATCTTCTTTTATGTCTGTAAATCGTCCATATTCCATTTTTAAAGCTCCATAAGGTCGCAAATGAGTTTTTTCAGACAATCTTATATCGTAGCCTAATTCATTTTTTAAAGCTGCTCCATAAGTGTAATAATTAGCTTTTAGACTCAAATGTATCATCTACAATCCCAGAATTTACGGTGCATACTATTTAGTCCACCAAATACATCTCCTGAGATTGTCCATCTTTAATGAACCATTTTGATCACTTTTTTTGGCGATATTGTTTTTAAATATTCCAGCTTTTAATCATTGTATCTTGTTCAGTCGATTTTTCCTAAATCTTTAAATTTAAATTGATTTGTAACAGCACCAGCATACCATCCGGAAGAATCTCCCATTTTAAGCGCTTCACCTTCATGAACATAGGCTACTCCATAAGCATTGCTGTCATAGTCTATAACTCCAGCTGTATCTGTTTTATACTCATCTTTTTGTTCCAAATATCTTAATCTTGTCATTTTTGCTTAACTGGATTTTTTTCCATTCGTTTCGTAAATATCCAATTTCCTTATCTAATTTATTCCCAGTTGAATTAATACGTTCTTGAGTATTTGAATATTCATAACCTTTCATTTCGTTTACAGCCTGTGCAAATATCTTTTTCTCATCTTTTCTCAAATCATTCAACTTATTAAAGAGCTGTTTTTCTCTTGAATTTATATCTTCAATTCCATATCTTTGTTCAAGCCCATCTAAAAAATGTCCGGTATCCGTGTCATTTTTATTTGCAAAATCAGTATAAGGAATTTTTTCCATATATACTGTTTTTATTGGTGCTGCCGTATTTCCAGATTCCACTAGGTGCGCTTTCCAAGTCAAACTTGCTGAATCTACATTTACCTTAGCCCCTGCACTTCCCAAAGCATCATTATACGGCTGCAGAATGTCATCTCCTATTTGAACTGCTTTTGCATTCAAAGTATTGGTAACTTCTGTTCCCATTATTAAATTTACATCTGTAAGTCCTGGTAAATTGTTCAAACCTTGGATAGGATTTGTATGATTTATTCCTGAAGTATCTACATACATTCCTATAGTTGACATTTCTCTTATTGAAATTGTATTATTGGTGTTATTGCTGCTGCTATTATTATTGTTATTGCTACTATTATCAAAATTATGACCTGCTTGTTCCACCGGCATATTTAATGTTGTAACTCCTGTAAAATCAGAAATAGGCATTTTTGGTGCTTGCGGCAAAGCTATATCTGTGTCAACTCTTGATGTTTCGTTTTGTACGGCAGGAATCGGTATTGATACTGGACTTGGATGCGCTGGAACTTTTGTTATTGATTTTTCTGCTACTGTTCTATTAACTCCTGTTCCTACAGAAGATGCAGTTGTTGAAGTATTAGTTCCTTGAACTTGGTACTCGCTAGCTGCTTCGTTATATACTCCCACACCTCCAGCAATACGTATTTGTATTGTTCCATAATTTTTAATGATTCCTCCATTTTTTGTAACTACACCTTTTATTCCAGTTCCACTCACGGCTGGTGTTGTCTGAATTATTCCATAATTTTCTCCAGTAGCATGATCGTCAATATACATTCCAATTGTATCATTACCTTCCAGGTTAATAGTACCTATATTTATTGCTTTTGAACCAGAACCTGATGCATACATTCCGACACTGCTGTTTTTTGTGACATTAATTGTTCCATGGTTTTCTATTGTTCCCATTGATGCAGCTGTACTTCCTGTTGCCATTCCAATTCCGTATTTTCCAGCTGTCACATCACTTGGACCAACATCAATTGTTCCATAGTTTTGGCCAATTCCTTGAGATGAATAAATTCCAACATTTCCAGTTCCTGATTTTAAATCAATATCTCCACGATTTATAAAATCTTGAGATGAATAAATCCCATAGCTGTTATTTCCATCAGTCACAATCTTTGACTCAGTTTCAATTTGTTCCGCCTAAATTTTGTGGTGCTCTAGAATAAATATAAACTGAGTTTTCTCCAATATGAACATCACTTGATGCCTTTGTTTTTATATCCGTCTTAGTATTTGCTGCCGTTATCAAATATCCAGCTGAATTTTGCCCAACTTTCATATCTACATTTCCCTTAACAATTGTAGGTTTTGGCTCTACGGTAGCATCATCAATGTATATTCCGACTGCATTATCGTTTGCTACATTAATTTTTCCTGCAATAAGATTGACATCAGGCCCTTGAGAATAAATTCCTACTCCATTATCATCTACATTTATTGTACCGCCATTCATTTCTATGTTTCTGACAAAAATACCGTAAGAATACTGTCCAACATTTATTATACTATTGTTTCTTATTCTAGTTCCATTTTCAGTTTCTAATACATAAACTTTTGTCTTTGGATCATCCCCATACATTCCTATTGATTCATTTCCAGGAGAAGTTGCAGCAACATTTATTATCCCAAAATTTTTCAAATCGGTATTATTTGTTCCATACATTCCAAACGATTGCGTACCACGTATATTAATTATTCCAGACTGGTAAACATGAGTAACAGGATCTTCACCTTCATAATTTGTAACAGCTCCAAAATTAGATCCCATTCCGATTGCATGATTGCTTCCTTCCATTGTAATAGTACCTTCATTTACACCGACAAGCCAGGCTTTAGATGTAGATGGAACAGATCTTACAGTAGGATCAATACTGTTATTTTTTGTAAATATTCCAATCGCTCCATCCCCATACATTGTAATTACACCCCATGGCAAATTCATAATGTCTATTTTCCCAAAATTTTCTGGATGTGCAGCGCTTCTAAAATAAGGCTCGTTAGATGGATCGATAGCCAAACCTGTAGCAGGGTCTATTTTATAAGAAAGTCCTAAAATTCCAATTGAGTTTTTACCGCCGACACGTATTGGACCAGAACTTACCATATTTGAATTATTTGTTCCATACATTCCAACTGCTTTGTCATTAGGTGTTACTGTTACACCTGGTACACTGCTATATTCCACTTCCAATTTTCCAGCATTGTAATTATTAATCCATCCATAATCAGCCAAAAATCCTACTCCACCTTGCCCAGCATCTGTTCTGTCAACAAAAACTTTACCTTTATTCCCGATTTCCGTTGTACTGTTATTAATTGACCTTGAACTTCCAGCGATTGCAAGTCCAACTGGTACTAAAAATTTGTTATCTATCGCATTTATTTGTGCAGTATTTAAGGAAGAATTTATTGAACCATACTCCGTTTCAATATGTAATCTTGAATTTTGGTATAAAAATCTTTTTGTAAATACTTCACTGTCTGAACCGCTTATCAAATTTGCTTTATCAATTGCCGATTTTATTTGAACTGTCGCATCATCTATCAAGGCATATTTGTAGTCTGTTTTCCCGTTTGAACTTGTAACATTCACGTTTCCTCCAAGAAGCCGGCTTTTCAAGTTGTTATTGCCAGATTTGTTTTCCACATCTATGACAAGCGGCCCTGCTGAATTTTTTAAATCTGAAATTATTACATCATCAGAAAGCACATCAATGTTTGTATTGCTGTTAAAAGCTATAACATTCGGTCTAGCCTGGTCATAAACATATCCGACAGCTTTTCCATCTAGCACTAATGTCGCATTTTTCATATTAATAGCATCCGAGGAGCTGCTTGTACTGTCGGTATAAAGTGCATACCCCTTTCCTTTATATTCAATTTTTCCGCCTTCCAAATCAATTTTTGCACCGTTAATTGAAGCAACATTTGTCGTTCCATCTGTAACTTTTATCCAGTTCTTCTGTGCATTAATTTTACCGCCATTATTGGCAAAAAGTCCAAATCCTACGCTTTTCTTAGTTTGAGAATCAATTCCACCTGTTATAGAAATATTTTGTGCCAAAGGAAGAGAAGTTCTGTTCATTGTTATTGTTCCACCATTGTCGGCATAAGCTGCTCCGGTATTGTCTGTGGAAACATTCTTAGCATCAACACGGCTTGGATCATAATGAAATTCCAGTCCAGATATTTGCACTCCTGCATTTGTTATTTTTGTCGCATTTGTACCAATTATTGAAGGAGAAGAAATAGAATCATTTACAGTAATTTTCGCCCCTTTATCTGCAATAAGCGCTACTGAATTTGTAGCATCCTTTGAAACAACCGCATTTACAGCAACTTCATTATTTGCATTATTTCCAGCATAAATGGCTATATTTCCCCTGTCATTTCTGCTGTCGCCTTCAATATTGACAACATCTCCTTTTACTTTCCCATCCGTGCTTTGAACTCCAGAAACTGAAGTATCGCTTCCGCCAGCAACAATACCGATATTGTCAAGTCCGCCTTTTAACGAGATTTTTCCAGCGCCAAGTTTAATATCGGCTCCATCTCCAGTCAATACTCCAATGCTGTCTTTTACATTTTTAAAAAGATTTATCTGATGTCCATTTTCTATATTTTTACTTGCAGTAGATGTTTCAAGGTCAACAGAGCTGGAAGCAAAAATACCGTAAGACTTGTCAATGTATCTGTCATTGTTTACTGTAAATCTGCTTGGAATACCAGCAGTAGTCTGAGCATCAATGTTTGTGCTATTTTTTGATTCATAAATCTCTCTGGAATTTCCGCTGGAATCTCCTAAATTAACAGCAAAATTCCCAATAACTGGACCGGAATCCCTATTTGGAATCAATTCAGTAATTTCTTTTGAATCTTTGTCAACTGGAACGTATAGCCCGATGCTGCCGTCTCCATACATAGTCACCGGTGCCCATTCTCCATTTGAAGATTTTGTCTTAAAATCAAGATTTGCAGAACTTATATATTTTCCTGTTTTTACATATACTCCTACATTTTCTTCACCGTATGTATTTATTTTATTTCTATTAACAATTGTTATTTCTCTAGGATTTAACGTGTCATCATCATAAAATGTGCCACTAGGATTTGGAATTAAATTGCTGTATGGCTGTTCAAAAAATCCTCCATAATTGTGATTGCTATGATTTCGTGTATAATCTCCATTTGGATTTAAGAAAAAAATCGCAGATTTTTTATTATACATTTCCACCGTTCCGGCATTATATAAAATTTGCGGATTCCCATTTCCTATAACCGATGGAGAAACTATAAATGCCGCTGAATTAGAGTCATATATCCCGCCATTTCCAGAATATGGATGAATTATTATATTTCCTTCGCTTGTATTTACAACAGAAGCAACTGTCGCATCATTTTTACCTCCGATATGTTCATAACTGTTAGAAAAAGCTGCATTTCCACCTTCAATTACATATGTCCCTGAATTTATAAAAGTGTACCCTTCTGTACTGTTCGTTGTTTTGCCAGCAATTTTTGCTACATCATCAAAAGCTGCATATTCAGATGAAGCCGTTCCCAGCTTGTTTCCCAATTTATTTTTTTCGCTTTCAAGATTAGCCCCTGCTGTGCATATCTAAACGAATAATCCCGTTAACATAGTCATTAGGATTATTAGAAGCTCTGGTATACAGAAAATTTTTTCTGTTCACTAAAGTTTTATCTTGTCCAGTTATATTATTTCCACCGCTCGTACCATTACTGTTATTATAATCATTATCACTATCGCTCTCTATAACTGTTTTTATAATTCCTGTCTTCTTGTATGAAGTATCTCTGGCATATTTAACATCTTTGACCTTATCTCCATGCCCTTTGTAGCGTCCTTGCCAATTGTTGTAAAACTCGTTTATTCCAAATTGCCAATTGCCCCAAGGTGATTTAACCGCATGATCTCCTTGCTCCATAAGCTGAATCAGTTCTAAATTTGTTTTTTTGATAAGTTTGTCATTTTCCTTCCTTGCCCTTTTGAAATCTTTTTTCTGCTGTGCAATCGAAGTATTTATTGCCTTTGACTGTATTTCAATTTCATTTCCGTCTGAAAAGTGATTAACTGACGCACTTTTTCCTATCGCACCAGTTAATAAAAATGTGATAAGCGCTGAATCTGTGTATTTAAAATCTTTTACTTTTTTAGCAAATGATTTTAATTCTTGCTTAAATTCTTTTAAATTATTTGTCATATTTCTTCCTTTCTAAAAAAATCAAAAAAATCTGTTTAAACTATACATTTCTTTTCTTTATCTATAATTTAACTTTTTTTAATTTTTTTACAGATAAAATATCGATTTTATCTTTAATTAATACTATTTCCCATTACAATAATAGATTTATTATAAATTTTTTTCCAAGAAGGGAGTTGATCCGTTACTAGAAAAATAATAAGATATGTATTCTATTTTTTTAAATAGGATTTAGCATAACGTGCAATAACCTTATATTAGCCTTTACCTAATTATATAAAAGTTTTTTTGAAAAAAAGTAAACTTTTTACTAATTTTAACAAAAATATAAAAAAAGAATTTTTTTTAACTTTATGTTATAGAAAAATTTGAATAAAAATTGTGAAACGGTGTTCAAATACAGAAAAGATAAAAAAATTCAGAGTGGAAATAGTTAAGCAGGATTGATAAAAAGCATATTTTTTTCAAAAAAACTCCCGCTTTTTTTAGGCAGGAGTGGCTCATATTTCAATTTAAAAGAAAATATTTTTAAAAAAATCTTTTAAAGAAACAATAAGTTATTTATATGAATGATTTACTTTGACTAATCATCCAAAAATAATTTTTTTTGTTTTATCAAATTTCTGTTGAACTTTATCTTTTTTTCAGAAATTGTCAGTTCATCGGGGTTTATTCCAAATTCTTCAAATTTCCAGTCAATATTTATTGTTTCATCATTCCATAAAATTCCGCTATCATATTCAGGAGCATATAAATCTGTGCATTTATAAGTAAATTCTGTTTCATCTTCAAGTGTTAAAAAGCCATGTGCAAAGCCTTCTGGAATATAAAACATCAGTTTATTTTCGGCAGATAATTTTACCGCATGCCATTTTCCAAAAGTTTCGCTGTCCTTTCTCAAATCAACTGCCACATCGTAAACGCTTCCCTTTATCACACGCACTAATTTCCCTTGAGTGTGCTTTGTCTGGAAGTGAAGTCCACGTAAAACGCCTTTTTTAGATTTTGAATGGTTATCTTGAACGAAGTCCATTGTAAGTCCCAATTCTTCAAAGGATTTTTTGTTATAAGTTTCCATAAAGAATCCTCTTTCATCTCCAAAAACTTTTGGCTCAATTACTGCTAAGCCTTTTATTGGGGTTTCTTTTTATTGTAAAATTGTTCATTAGTCTACTCCTTTTTTTATGAATTTAATTATTTGTTCCCATACATTTCTTCATAATATTTTTGATAATCTCCTGAAACTACCTCGTTTACCCAGTCCTGATGCTCCAAGTACCATTTTACAGTTTTTCTGATACCTGTTTCAAAGTCTGTTTCTGGATACCATCCCAAATCTCTTGCAATTTTTGAAGGGTCAATGGCATATCTCATATCGTGTCCAAGCCGATCCTGAACATAAGTAATCAAATCATAATTTATATTTTTCAAGTCAGTTTTTAAAACCTTTTTATATTCATCGTTATTTTCAATTTCTTCTCTTAAAATATCAATAACTAATTTTACAATGTTAATATTTTGCTCTTCGTTAAAGCCTCCAATATTGTAAATTTCATAAATGTCAGCATTTCTTAAAACTAGGTCGATTCCTTTACAGTGATCTTCCACATAAAGCCAGTCCCTTACATTGTCTCCTTTTTCCGTAAACTGGCAATTTTTACCCTCCAGCACGTTTTTTATCATAAGCGGAATTAATTTTTCAGGGAAGTGGTAAGGACCGTAGTTATTTGAACATCTTGTAATGTTTATAGGCATTTTATAAGTTTCGCCGTAGGCAATTACAATGTGGTCGGCACTTGCTTTGGAAGCTGAATACGGGCTTCTTGGATCAAGGGCAGTTTTTTCTGTAAAGAAATTTTTCCATAAGTTTTTTTAAATTTGTTCTATTTTTTTACAACTTTTTTTCACTTCCTCATCATCAATTACTAAGTCGATGGCTGTGTCATAATCTTTTGACAAGCTTCCGTAAACTTCATCAGTTGAAACTTGTAAATATTTTACTCCATCCTTGTAAACTGGATACCCATTTTCATCTTTTGCAATGGTCCACGCTTTTTTTGCATTTTCCAAAAGATTTTGCGTACCAAGAATATTTGTTTCCAAAAAAATTTGCGGATTTTCAATAGAACGGTCAACATGCGATTCTGCCGCAAAATTTACAACAAAGTCAACTTCATTTTCAGAAAAAATCTCTGGCAATTTCCCTTTGATCACGAATATCAACCTTTTCAAATTTTACTCTTTCATCCTTAATTTCATTGGCAATCGTGCCTAAATTTCCTGCATAGGTAAGCACATCGACTACAATTACTCTAATATCGTCATCTTTGTATTTATTTAAAATATATTTTAAATAATTAGAGCCAATAAAGCCAGCAGCGCCTGTCACTAAATATGTTTTCATATTTTCCTCCTAATTAATTACTGTAATTTACAGACTTTTTTTATTTATCATCACCAATTAAATTATACAATTTTTTTAATTTTTTTCCAAACAAAAATTTTTGATAAAACAGACTTGACATAATAAAAAAAAGGGTATATAATAGTAGTAAGAAACATTTTAATGAAAATTTAAAGTTTTAAATTAAGGGATGTGAATGAAATGCGTGTAATTATCTTAAAAAAATGCTGATGAAGTGGCAAGATGGAGTGCTTATCAGATTACTAAAAAAATATTAAAATTTAAGCCTACAAGGAAAAAGCCCTTTGTGCTGGGACTTCCTACGGGCTCTACGCCGCTTGCGACTTATCGGGAACTGATAAATTTGTATAATGAAGGGATATTGTCGTTTGAAAATGTCGTAACTTTTTAATATGGATGAATATGTGGGATTAAAAGCCTGAAGATCCGCAAAGTTATCACTATTTTATGAATGAGAACTTTTTTAAGCATATTAATATAAAAAAAGAAAATATAAATATTCTAAATGGATGTGCCGAAGATTTAGAGGAAGAATGTCATAACTATGAGGAAAAAATAAAAAAATTTGGCGGGATTCAGCTGTTTTTGGGTGGAGTTGGAGAAGATGGGCATATTGCATTTAATGAGCCAGGTTCATCGCTTTCTTCACATACACGTGACAAGGATCTGACTTATGACACAATTTTGGCAAATTCCAGATTTTTTGACAATGACATTGAAAAAGTGCCAAAATCAGCCTTGACAATTGGTGTGGGGACGCTTATGGACTCAAAGGAGGTTATGATTCTTGCAAATGGGTATAAAAAGGCCCGTGCGGTTTATCATGGAGTAGAAGGCGGAGTTAATCATCTTTGGACAATTTCGGCTTTGCAGCTGCATAGAAGGGCAGTGCTAGTGATTGATGAGATGGCGGCTTTGGATATAAAGGTTAAGACTTATAAGTATTTTAAGGAAATTGAGGCTAAGAATTTGGATTTGGAAAAAAATATAAAAAAATATTTGATAGAATTGGCAAAATAAGTTTTATTAATTTTATTATTGTTAATGAATGTTTTTCTAAAGTCTTTATGTTTTTTCTTTTTTTCAAAGCAAGGGAAATCAATTGTCATTTCCTTTGCCTCCCTGGCTTGTCTAAGTACTTTTTTGAAACAAAATTGAAACTCGCTTTTTTTGATAATAGTTATTTCATCTGTTTAAAAGATTATTAAAAAAAGCTCAAACAGTCAATTTTATTCCAAAAATCACGATATTTTTAATTTAATTATAATAGTTGTTTAAAAAACATACTAAGTAGAATAAGAAAAAAACAGTTATTAACTAAAATATTCTAAAATAAAAAAATAAAGAGGGCTATTGTTAAGATGATTATAAAAAAATGCAAAAGATATTTGATGGGGAGAAATTTATTGGGGAAAAATGCGGTTGTTTTGGAAGGAAATTTATAAAAAAAGATAGTGGATTTTTTTCTTTGATTGATAAAAAAAGAATTGGAAAAAATCAGGAAGTTATTGATGTTGAAGGGATGATTTTTGTCGCCAGGGTTTATTGATTTGCAGATTAATGGGTGCGGAGGGGTGCTGTTTAATGATGATATTTCTAGGGAAGCATTGGAAATAATGAATGAAACCAATAAAAGATATGGGTGTACTTCGTTTTTGCCTACGCTTATAACTTCTCCAGATGAGAAAATAGAAAAGGCTATTGAACTTGTGAAGGGAATGGAGGATAAGGAGGAAATTGGAGTTTTGGGGCTTCATATTGAAGGGCCTTATATAAGTGTGGAAAAAAAGGGGATTCATCGTTCTGAATACATAAGAGTTTTGTCGGATGAGATGATTGAGAAAATAGCTAAGGCAGGGCCAGAAGTTGCTAGAATAATAACGATAGCACCTGAAAAGGCTAAAGTTGAACATTTGAAAAAATTGAGAGATGCTGGGATTAATGTGGCTATTGGGCATACGAATGCAACTTACAAAGAGTGTGTGGAAAAGAAGGAATATTATAATTGCGGAACGCATTTGTATAATGCAATGAGAGGACTGGATTCAAGAGAGCCTGGAGTTGTTGGATTTTTATTTAATAACAATACTACAAATTGTGGGATAATAGCTGATGGGCTTCATATAGATTTTGCTTCTGTGGAAATTGCTAAGAAAATAATGAAAGACAGACTTTATCTTGTGACAGATGCGGTTAGTCCTGCTGGAACTGATAATATGACCGAATTTATGTTTGAAGGGAACAGAGTTTTGTATAGGGACGGAAAATGTATTTCTCCAGAAGGAACTTTGGGGGGATCTTCGCTTGTTATGATAAAAGGGGTGCAAAATCTAGTGGAAGAAGTTCATATTTCGCTTGAAGAAGCACTCAGAATGGCAACTTCCTATCCTGCTGAAGCGGTGGCTATTGATGAAAAATATGGATTTATAAAAGAAGGATATTTTGCAGATTTGACATATTTTGATGAAAAGTTTAATGTGAAGGGGACAATAAGCAAGGGGAAATTGACTAGATATTAAGGATATTTGTATAATAAAACTTAAAAATTTCAGGAAAAAAATTTTTAAAAATTGTAAAAATATAAGTGGAAAAAAAGTTTGAAAAAAAGTTTGTTTTTTTGTTATACTTTAATTGAAAAAAATAGTTTGGTAAAAAAATTACTTTAAAAACGGAAGAAAGTTTTTTTGTATATTTTTTTTATTTTGCCAACTTAACTTTTTGACTTGTAATTTGAAAAACTATGTGGTTATTAGGCAAGTTTATTATGAAACTGCTTTCAAAAATCGAGATATTAAATTGAAATTATAGAGACTTATTTTTTTGTTCGATTTTAAGGTTGTGTTACTATGTGTAAATAAAAAGTTTTTTTGATTTTCAAAAAAATTTAGGAAATAAAATTGTATTAGGAAATTGTAAAAAGTAATGGGTATAAAATTTAAGTGATGAGTTTAAAATCTCTTGCTAAAAAAATTGAAACGGAAGATTAAAATTGAGAAAACCTTTATTAATGGAATTTTACAAACTTTTACAATGGACTAAAAATAAAATTGTATATTAAGGAGATAAAAAAGAATGAAATTAAATTTTAGTTATCAATTTGCAAAAAAATTTTTTTTAACGAAGATGAATTAAAACAAATTAAGCCTTATGTGGAATTGGCAAATGAAGTATTGACTTCAAAAAAACTGGAGCAGGAAATGACTTTTTAGGATGGGTTGACTTTGCCTGAAAACTTATGATAAAGATGAATTTGCCAGAATTAAAAAAGGCTGCTGAAAAAAATTAAAAAAATGATTCAGAAGTTTTAATTGTAATTGGAATTGGAGGGATCATATTTAGGAGCAAAAGGCTGCAATTGAATTTTCTATCACACAGCTTTTTACAATAACTTGCCAAAAGATAAGAGAAAAAAACTCCTGAAATTTACTTTTGCAGGGAACAAATATGAGCGGTGTTTACTTTACAACACTTAATCGATGTAGTTGGAGATAGAGATTTTTTTCAGTAAATGTAATTTCAAAATCTGGAACTACAACTGAACCTGCAATTGCATTCAGAGTATTCAAGAAAATGCTGGAAGAAAAAAATACGGAAAAAGAAGAAAGCTGCAAAAAGAATTTATGCCACAACAGATAAAGCGAAGGGAGCATTGAAAAACACTTGCTACAGCTGAAGGATATGAAACTTTTGTTGTACCTGACAATGTTGGAGGAAGATTTTTCTGTGTTGACTGCAGTAGGGACTTTTACCAATCGCTGCGGCTGGAATTGACATTGATGACTTAATGGCTGGAGCAAAAGATGCGATGAATGACTTTGCAAACAAAAAAATATGGATGAAAAATCAGGCTTTACAATATGCGGCTGTTAGAAACATCTTGCATAGAAAAGGGAAAGATTTGGAATTAATGGTAAATTATGAGCCAAGAGTTCACTATTTGGCAGAATGGTGGAAACAATTATTTGGAGAATCTGAAGGAAAAGAAGGAAAAGGACTGTATCCAACTTCAGCAGATTTCTCAGCTGATTTACACTCATTAGGTCAATATATTCAACAAGGGCAAAGATTATTTTTTGAAACAGTAGTTTCTATTGGAAAACCTGAAGTGGAATTTGTTATTGAAAGTGACAAGGAAAATCTTGATGGATTGAACTTTATTGCTGGAAAAACATTGGATTATGTAAATAAAAAAGCAACTGATGGAGTAATCTTGGCGCACGTTGATGGAAATGTGCCTAACTTAGGAATAAATATTCCTGAAGTAACTCCTTATCACTTAGGATATACATTCTATTTCTTTGAAAAAGCATGTGGAGTAAGTGGATACCTTTTAGGTGTAAATCCGTTTGATCAGCCTGGAGTAGAAGCATATAAGAAAAATATGTTTGCATTATTAGGAAAACCAGGATATGAAGAAGCTGGAAAAAGAATTGGAAAAAGAAATTAAACGAAGTTAAATAAATTTGATATTTAGATAAATAAAAATTAAATAAATCGAAAAAAATTAATTTAGTTTGGAAAGAAGGTGGCTGATTCGGGATATTTTTTTCAAGCCACCGTTTTTGTTATTTTTTTATTTAAATGTTGATTTATTAGATCTGTTCGATAACCACGCAAACTTAGAATTTAATAAAATAAAAAAACTTGGGTTGTTGAATATATCTATTATGTTTTTTTGTTATAATTGAAACTTTGGGAAAGGAAGTAAAATGACAAAAGGAAAAATTTGTGGAAAAAGTTATACAGATGAACAAAAAAAGTAATATTTGAATTTGCTGAAGACTATAAAAAAATATTTGGATTTGGCAAAGACTGAGCGTGAATTTGTAGATTTGACAGAAAAAAAGAGCTTTATAAAAAAATGGATTTGTCGATATTAATAAAAAAAGTGAATTGAAAAAAAGGGGGATAAAATTTATTTTAACAATAGAAATAAAAAAATATTATTGCGGTAATTGTCGGAAATGATATAAAAAGCGGTATTAATATGATTGTTTCCCACGTTGATTCCCCAAGACTGGATTTGAAGCCTAATCCAATAATGGAAGCTGAAGAATTTGCACTGTTGAATACACATTATTATGGTGGAATTAAAAAAAGTATCAATGGGCTGCGACTCCGTTGGCATTGCACGGTGTAGTTTTTTTCTGAAGGATGGTGAGAAAAATTTCGCTTTCAATTGGAGAGCGGGATGATGAGCCTGTGTTTAGCGTGCCTGATATATTGCCGCATTTGTCGTATAATGTGCAGGATGAAAGAAAAGGCAAGGGATGTAATAAAAGGTGAAGAGTTAAAATTGTTATTTGGGAATATGCCTGTAAATGATGAAAAATGTAAATAAAAAAATAAAAACAGTTTGTGCTTGATAAATTGAAAAAAAGATTATGGAATAGAAGAAGATGACTTCTTTACTGCAGAGCTGGAAGTTGTGCCTGCTGGGAAATTGCGAGATGTGGGGCTTGATCAGAGCATGATTGGAGGATATGGGCAAGATGACAGAATTTGTGCATTTACTTCGCTTAGAGCTTTGCTTGAAATAGAGGAAACAGAAAAAAACTGTTATGGTTTACTTGACAGATAAGGAAGAAATCGGAAGTGAAGGTTCGACAAGCTTTGAAGTCGACATTGCCTGAATATATTGTTGGAAAAAAATGCTTTCACTTACAGAAAAAAACTATAATGATCAGATATTAAGGGAAACTTTGTGGAATTCTAAAGCCTTGTCATCAGATGTTACTGCTGCAATGAATCCTGTGTATAAATCTGTTCACGATATTGAAAAATGTAGCTCGGCTATCTTATGGACTGGCATTCGCTAAATATACTGGAAGCCGTGGAAAATCTATGGCAAATGATGCAGATGCTGAATTTATTCAGGAAATAAGACAAATATTTGATAAAAAAATGAAATTAAATATCAATCAGGGCGGATTTGGAAAAGTTGATGAAGGTGGAGGAGGAACTGTTGCGAAGTTTTCTGACTTACTATGGAATTAGAACGATAGATGCAGGGCCGGCACTTTTATCAATGCACTCTTTTATTTGAAATTTCATCAAAAAGCGGACTTGTATGAAACATACAGAGCATATAAAGTATTTTTTTGAACTAAATTAGAGAGCAGATAATTAGGAGAGTAAAATGGGTTATAAATTAATAATTTACAAAGATAATAAATTTTATAGTGAAGAGAATTTAAAAGCAAAAATGGGAAAAATTATATATATAAATGGGGAAATGTTGAATCAGGGAGTTATTTCTTTGAAATAAAGGATGAAGAAAAGTGGTACAATAAGCGGTGTAACTTACAGCCATACAGCTCCATTTGCCAAAAAAATTTTGAAGCTGTGGTAGGCGAAAAATTTGCCACCAAAAATCAATAACAGGCTTTTCAAAAGGGAATAGATATTTATGTGGAATATTCGCCATCTAAAAAGACATTTTCATTAACTAAAAATGAAATTTTACAGAATGAATTTGAATATTTCTGATTTTGGATTGGAAAAAGGCGGATAAAGTTGAAATTGCGAGGGAACTTTAATGGCTGGAAGCCCGATACTGAGCCGATTTATCATTTTGAAGGGACAAATTACGAAGTGACATTGGCTTCACCTGAAGGAGTTTATGAATACAAATACTTTGATTGACGGAAAATGGTATCCTGAAAAATAGAAATAGAAAAGCTTTGTAATAGGAGAAAATGGAGCATTATTCGCACAAGGAGATTTGGGAACTGGAAAAATTTGTTTATGAAGCGATTGATAAAAAAATACAAATTTAAAGGCGATTGTTCATAAATACGATAGTTTGCAATATTTTTAACAAATTGTCTGACAGTGAATATGAGTTTAAAAATAAGAACTCAGATGAACGATGTGGAACGTGCATATATAAGCATTGTTTTACACGAAGAAGATAACTATGAAATGATTTACGAACTTGAAAGATACCAGGATAAGACAAATGGATTTGACTATTTTTGAAAGAATTATAAACTTTGGAAAAAGAAGTTTAAAAAAACTATTATATTATTTTATTTTGAGAGGATAATGGCACAAGAGCCTACTTTAATGGAACAACATTAAGCTACAGCAAGCCCAAAAGACTTGTTGTAAATACAACTTCTAAGGATATACAGTTGTTTAATGTACCAAACTGGTCAAAAGAAGCTATCTGGTATAATATTTTCCCAGACAGATTTTACAATGGAAATCATTACAATGACCCGATTTTCAATGAATTTGGACCAGAGGCATTTAAGCCTAACATACTTCATGAACAGAATTTTGTGGAGGAATATAGATGGGAAAAAAGTAACAATGTAATTAGCCATTTTGACAGAAACCGATGGACGTCTGACTTTAGGGAACAGACAATATGGGAAAAGCTGGGAGAACGTGAAATTGACTACAGCTTGAAATATGCCAGAATGTACGGTGGAGATTTACAGGGAATCAAGGAAAAAATACCATATATGAAGGAGCTTGGAATTAATGCTGTGTGGCTAAATCCAGTATTTTTCTCGTATCAGAACCATAAGTATGGAGCAAATGACTTTAGACATATTTCGCCAGATTTTGGGACAATAAAGACAAGCGGAGAAACTCATGGCGTGGAAATTAACAGAAATAATAAATATGGGAATAAGTCATACGTGGATGTGCTTGGAAACAAGGCTACGACAAGCAGCGAGCTAAAACTTCTGGAAGTAAACTTAAAGGGTGAAAACAGAGGAAAAAATGGATATGGAGAAACAGAAGATCCAGCTACCTGGGTTTGGACAGAGTCAGACTTGATAATGGTTGACTTGATAAAGGAATTTCATAAAAAAATGGTATTCGTGTAATATTTGATGGAGTTTTCAATCATAGCAGCAGTGAGCACTGGACATTTAATATGGTGCTTGCAGATGGGGAAAATTCTAAATATAAGGACTGGTATAAATTTACAGATTTTGGACAGCATGTTCAGATTACAGATGATATGAGTGATGAGCAGGCATTTGAAACATTAATAGCAAATAGAAAGAGAACTATTTATAACGCCTGGGGTGGATTTGACTCGCTTCCTGAATTTAACACTTTTAATCAGGAATATAAAGAATACATTTTTAATATCACAAGAAAAATGGATGTACGGACCTGATGGAAAAGAAAGTGAAAACTGGATGGAAGATGATGGAATCGATGGATGGCGTTTAGATGTGCCAAACTGTCTTGAAAATCAAAATTTCTGGAATGAATGGAGAGAAGTTGTAAAAGGCAGCAAGAAGGATTCCTACATAACTGCCGAACTTTGGGGAAATGCTTCAGGAGATATTAACGGCGGAAATAAATTTGATACTGTAATGAACTATGAATGGCTAAAAAAACAGTTATCGGATTTTTTTCATAAACCAAAGCCGTGAAGGTGGAGTAAGATACAAGTTGAAGGCACAGGGACTTTTTCAATGAACTTCGAGAAAAAAAGAACCTGGTATCCGTATCAGGCATTGCAGGCAAGCCAAAAATCTAAATGGTTCGCACGATACAGACAGACTTTATTCAAGAATCGTAAACGATGTGGTTGGAAGAAATTTGGAAGAAGGAAAGCAGTTAGAAAAAAAGGATACAACGGAATTCGTCCCTGACCTAGACTTCAAATAATCATCCAAATACAACGATAGATTGGCGAAACAGCCCAATTAAGCCAAAAAGATATATTAAAATTAATATCAATATTCCAAATGACTTATATTGGAGCACCAATGCTATTTTACGGCGATGAAGTTGGAATGTGGGGAGCAACAGATCCCATACTGCAGAAAGCCAATGTTATGGAAGGAATTTTTGTATGATGATGAAAAAAATCCATCACATATTAATCAGAAATGAAGTTTATGAACAAAAAGTCGACAGCGATTTATTTGAATGGTACAAAAAGTTAATAAGAATAAGATTTGAAAAATAAAACGCTTGTTTATGGTAAATTTAGAGAAGTATTTGCCGACAATGAACGAGATGTAATTGCATACGAAAGAGTAATCGAGGATCAATTAATCATTGTTGTAATAAACAATTCATTTAACAGCTGGGAAAAATGTGGAATTTGAAACAAATTATCAGGATGAAAGATTTATCGACCTGGTAACAGAAGGCAGAACATTTAGAACAGGTTCAAATGGAAAAAAATTAAGTTGGATTTGAATGCAAAAGAGGGATGATTTTTGCGAAAAAGTGAGGATAGATGGGGATTATGAGTAAGGATAGTCGATTGAAAGATTAAATATAAATTTTGTTAAGATAAAAGGAACTATGATTTTGGGTAGTTCCTTTTTTTGTTTATGTATAATACTAAATCCAGTTTGAAAAAAATTTATTTGTTTTCTGGTAAGAGGATTTATAATGAATCTATTATTCTGATAGGAAATAGTATAAAAAGTAGATTTGTTATGATTTTTATATCATTTTTTTGATTTTTAAATGGAAATTTAGTATAAAAAATTGCTTATCATTAAAAAAGATTTGAAATAAAAAGGTTATTAATTTTATTTGTAAAATATAAAAGTAATGATATAATATTTAATAAGAAATAAACAAAAAAATTAATGTAATTAAGGGGTAGAAAAATGGGAAAAAAAGAGAATACAGTGCTGGAATTGTAAGTAAAAGGATTCTGGTTTTTAGAATTTAAAAAAATTTTTAGAGTTTTTTTGAAAGATGGGAAAAAAATGAGAATGAGATAAGAAAAAAATGCAGGAAGAAGAAAAATATTTTTTTCTGCACCTTCTAAAAGATTATGGTAAAAAAATTTTTAGTGAAATTAATAAAAGAACGAAGGAACTTTCTGAAGATATAAAGACATTGTTTTTTTAAGGTTGATGTTGGAACTATGAAAATAATAAATTTATTATCAGTAATGCAAACAGATAAATTATTTTTTTCGAATATGTTTATAATTCTTATCGAAACGAAATGTTACTAGGAACTAAAGAATATAGTCCAAATTCTGTTAAAAAAATTTTTGGATGAAAAAAATCTTTACAAAATGAGGAAGTTGCTAAATTTACAGAAAAATACAAAAAAAGCGAATGAGAGGTTCGTATGGAAATTATTTAAAAGAGGCAGGATTATTGGAAGAAAATAAAGGGAAAAATTTTATATAGAAAAAAATTTATTTGGATTATGAATTAGAAAAATTTATTGAGAGAGAATAAAATGGAAATGTACATAAAGGCTTTTAAAAAGGAGAAGTGTAATGACGAAAACAGAAATAGATTTGGGGAAAAATAGAAAATGAAATAAAGAAAGATAGTTTTTTTGAATAGTAAAGGACTAGGAAATGAGGTTTCATACTATATTTTTGACTATTCTCCGAGAGATGAATTAATAGTTAGACAGTATTTAGAAAAATATAAAAAAAGAGATAAAAGAAATTGGAGATGGTTATAAAATTGTAATTTACGATGTTTACGATATTATGATAGATCTTTTAGAAGAATCAGAATTTTTTTGGAAAATTGTATTGAGATGGAAAAAAATGATGGAATGGATTATTTGATTGAATCAGTAAACAGTTTATTGAAAATGAATGAGGATGATAATTATTTTTGCAAAAATATATTGAAGAGAATACTCCTGAAAAAAATCAATTATTTTTTTAGTTGGTATAGGAAAGATATTTCCTTTTTGTGCGTTCACATAAAAATATTAAATAATTTACATCAAGTTTTTGATAGAGCACCAGTAGTTATGTTTTATCCAGGAAAGTATGACGGACAGTCATTACAGTTATTTGAGGAATTTAAAGATGATAATTATTATAGAGCGTTTAAATTGTTAAAAATAGTATTCTTTAATAGGTGGGGTGAAAAAAATCATAATAATATTTAAAAATTAAGAAAGGAGAGTGTGATTTTTAATCATAAAAATCATGCAAATAAATTTATGAAATTAAAAGATATGTTTAGAAAACCTATTGACAGAGATATTAAAGGGGTAATAAAAAGTAGGACAAAAAGAAGAAGAAAATATGAAGCAAGAATTGGAAGAGTATGTTGTAACGAATGAATTACAGAAACACTTTAGAGATTTTTTTCAGCATATAGTAAAGGAATTAATGGAAATACAGATGATATGGGAGTTTGGATAAGTGGTTTTTGGAAGTGGGAAATCACATTTATTAAAAAAATATTATCATATTTACTTTCAAATAAAAGAAATAAATGGGAAAAAAAGGCAATAGATTATTTTTTTTGGAAGATAATAAGATAAAAGATGAAATGGTTATTGCGGATATGAAAAATAGCGTGTCAGACTTCAACTGATTCTATATTGTTTAATATTGATTCTAAAAAGTGATAGTACAGGAAATAAAGGGAAAGATGACATTCTAAAAAGTATTCTTGAAGGTGTTTAATGAAATGCAAGGATTTTCTTCAATTCCACATTTGGCAGATTTAGAAAGAGAATTAAGAGAAAATAATAAATATGAAGAATTTAAAGAAAAAAATTTCAAGAGATAACAGGGAAAGTATGGACTGAAGAAAGACATAAATTTAATTTCATAAGAACTAAAGTTGCGCAAACAATAGAAGAAATAGGATTTATGAGTGAATCTGGAATTAAAGATTGGTTAGAAATTTCAAAAAAAGATTATTCTATTTCAATAGAAGATTTTTGCAAAAATGGTAAATAAATATATTAAATCAAAAGGAAATAATCATCATGTTGTATTTTGTGTCGATGAAGTAGGACAATATATTGGAGAAAAATACAGATTTAATGTTGAATTTACAAACTGTAACAGAAGATTTAGGAGTACAATGTAAAGGAAAAAGCATGGGTAGTTGTAACTTCTCAACAAGCGATAGATTCTATTACAAAAGTAAAAGGAAATGATTTTTTTCTAAAAATACAAGGAAGATTTAAAACAAGAATTAATTTAACTTCAACAGACGTATCAGAAGTTATTAAGAAGAGAATTTTAGATAAAAAAACGAGCATGCAAATAAAGAATTGTCATTAGAATACGAAAAAAGAATCAGTAGTTAGAAATTTAATTATATTTGATGATGGTGTAGAAAAAAATATACGAAAATAAAAAGATTTTCAAGAAGTTTATCCATTTATTCCGTATCAATTTCAAATCCTTTCTCATGTTTTTAACATCTGTTAGGGAACATAAACTCAAGTGGAAAAACATTTATCTGAAGGGGAACGTTCAATGCTTGCAATGTTTAAAGAAAGTGCAGAAAAAGTATAAAGATAGTGAAGTTGGAATACTGATTCCTTTTTGATAAATTTTATGATGGATTGCAGAGTTTCTTAGATCATTCACATTCTATAGTTATTACCAGAGCTATGGAAAAATAGTTATATTAATCCAGATAAAGAAGAAAACTGCTTTAATGTGAATGTTCTTAAAGTGTTATTTATGATTAAGTATGTTAAAAGAAATAAAAAGGGACTTTGGAAAAATATTACAACATTGATGGTTGAAAAATATTGATGAAGACAGAATCTCTTTAAAAAGAAAAAAAGTTAAAGAAGCATTAGATATTTTGATAAAACAGACACTTGTTCAAAAAAATCTGGGGATGTATATTTTTTTAACAAATGAAGAACAGGAAGTTGAAAAAGATTATTGATAAAATTGATGTAGATACAAGTGAAATAAATAAAAGAATATCTGAAAAAGTATTTGAAGTTTTTTTATAAAGAAAAGAAATATCAGTATCCTAAACTTGGAAATTATATTTTTTTCCTTTTTAATAAAAATAGTTGATGATTTTCAAAAAGAAAATATTACTCATGACATTTCAGTAAATATAGTAACTTCAAATTCAGATTATAGTGGAAATGAAAGTTTGCTTTTTAATGAAAAGTTCTCAAGAAAAATTCTGTATTTATTGATTTAGGGTGATAATAATTCGTATATTAATGAAATAGAAATGGATATAAAAAAATAGAAAAAAATTTTTTTTAAAAATCGGGAGAATTAGAAGGATTACCTAAAGGAAATTCGATTAAAGAGAATAAAACTATTGAACGTAGAGAATATATAGAGCGTTCAAATCGTTTGTTGAAAAGAAGTTCTTAAAAATGCAGAATATTATGTAGGGTGGAAATAAACTTAATCTTAATGCAAAAAGAGTATGAAAGTAAAAATCAATGAAGCATTGGAAAAAAATTAGTGAATAATGTTTACCATAAATTAGAATACATAACAAAAGCCTATGAGTGAAGATGATATTAGGGAAATCTTTGTAGAAAAAGGGAATACTTTAACTGCTGTTGAAAGTATAAAAATATAATGAAAAATGCGATAAGTGAAATAGTGAATCATATACGTATGATAAAAAAGAAAAAAATTTAAAAATAACTTTAAAAAGAAATAAAAGATAAGTTTTTCAAAAAGCGCCTTATGGATGGAATGAAAAAGGATATTGAATGGATTATTGCAAGAGCGTTTAAGGATGGAAAAAAATTGAACTTATAAAAAAATAGGATTAGTTTAACATTATTAAATGAAACTACTGAAAATATTATTAATAGTATTATAAAAAAAGATAATTCGGAAAAGAATTTATTTGGGAATAAAGGAAAAAAATTGATGATAGAAGTGTAAAAAAATAATGAGTTATGTTGCAAAAAGAATTATTTGATGTTACTTTAGACATAAGCGATACAGATAAGATGACCCAAGAGTTTAAAGAATTATCGGCAGAAAAAAATAAATAAAAATAGAAAGTTTTTGAGAGAGAATGTCAAAATAAAGATTATCCTGGAAAAAGAAACTTTATCAAATGGGAAAAAAACTTTTTAGAAAAAGTACTTGGATTAAAAGATGCTAGAGAAATATTCAATGAAATTTCTGGACATGAAGACAACTATTATGATTTTTTTCTGAAGATTTTGAACCAATTGAGAAATTTTTTTGAAGGAGATCAAAAAGATATTTGGGATGAAAGTCTACTAAATTATATAAAAAAGTATACTAATTCAAAAAAATTATTTTTTTCAGATGATGAATTGGAAAAAAATATCGAAGGATATAAAAAAATATTAAATGATAATAACCCATATAACAGAATTAAAGATCTGAATGAATTAAATAGAAGGTTTAATGAAAAATACAATAAAAATCTTGGATGAAAAAAAGAAAGCCTATAACTGATAGTATAAACGAAACAAAAAGAAATTGCTTTGAAAAAGAGTAGAATATGCAGAAAATATTGAATTAAAAGAACAATATACAAAAAAATTAATAATGAATTTAGTGAAATTTTTAGAAAAAAAGTTGAAAAAAAGTGAAAATATAAAAGATATTGAATCATATAAAAAAATGAAGCAATCAGCTTGAAAAAAATAAATTATTGAATAATTTTTGAGAAAGAAGAAAAAAATATTAGAAGAAAAAGAAAAAAACAAGTGAAATTTCTAAAAAAATATAGAAGAAATAAAAAGTAATAAAACCAAAAAGAATTGGAATTTCAGAAATTAATAAAGATAGAGTTTGGGAAATACGAAATTCAGAAGATATAAAAGAGTATTTGGATAGATTGAGAAAAAAAGATTGGAAGAAGAATTGGAAGATAGTGAGATAGTGCAAGTTGAATTTTAGCGAAAATTGAGGTTAATTGAGGATTTTTATTATGAAAGGTTTTAAATAATAATGGACAAAGTAGCATTGAGAAATTTTGCAGTAAATGCGAAAGAAAAAAACTGGAAAAAGAAGTAAGAAGAAAATTGGAATTGATAGGAATTACGGAAAAATAAAAATTGAAGAAGGAATAGTTTCGGAAAATGATTATTTGAAAATAGGAAATGTCGAACTAAATAAAAGAGAAATCAAGCAAAGAGAAATACTAGTAAAAAAACATTAAAAAGAAAAAAAGTGAAAGAGGGAATTTTCAAGATGCTTTAAATGAGTTAATTGAGGAAATCGCTTATACTTGGTTTAATAGAATTATTGCTATTAGATTTATGGAAGTAAATGATTATTTAAATGATAGGATAAGAATTTTTGTCTTCTGAAAGAGAAAAATGATAGAGAACCTCAAATAATAAGGGAAGTATTTAACACAGATTTGGAATTTTCAGATGATGAGAAAAAAATTATGTTTATAATTTAAAAGAAGAAAGTAAAACAGAAGAACTTTTTAGATTTTTTTATTTATAAAAAAATGTAATAAACTTAATAAAATATTACCAGAATTATTTGAAGAAGTTTGAAGATTATTCAGAATTACTGCTACCAATTTCGATAAATGATGAAGAAGGTATTTTGAGAAAATTAGTGGATGGAGTGCCTAAAGAAAGTTTTTGATATTAAAAAAAGAAGGACAGATTGAGGTTATTGGATGGCTTTTATCAATATTATAATGAAGAAAAAGAAAAAAATAAAAATAGTCGGAATGAATAAAGGTACTATTGCAAAAAGAAGATATACCAATAGCAACACAAATATTTACTACTGACTGGGTTGTAAAATATATGGTACAGAATTCCTTGGGAAAAATATTGGATTGAGAGAAATCCTGACAGTAAAGCTGAAAGATAAACTGGAATATTTTGTAACTCCTAAAAAAATGAAGAAATTGCATATATAGATGAAAAAAATATCTCCTGAAGAAATAAAAATTTTTAGAACCTTGTATGGGAAGTGGACATATACTGGTTCATGCTTTTGATATACTAATGGAAATTTATAAGGAAGAAGGATATAGTGACAGAGAAGCTTTGTAAGAAATATAATAGAAAAGAATATTTATGGACTTGATATAGATAAAAAGAGCTTTATCAGTTGACGTATTTTGCAGTAATGATGAAAGGTAGAGAATACGATAGAAGATTTTTTTTACAAGAGGAATATCTCTAATTTGACTTATACTCAAGAAAGTTATTTGTTATTTGATAATGAAAGTAAAAAAATATTAGAAAAATTCAAAAAAAGATAAATATGGATGAACTGAGAACAAACTTCTATCTTGATGGAGTAACGATAGATGATAAACAAAAATCAAGTTGGAGAATATTTAATAAGAACATTTGAAGATGCAAAAAGAAATAGGAAGCCTAATAAAAAGTGGAAAAATTTTGATTATGACAGTTTTGATAGGTATTTGGATGAATGTAGAAAGATATACAGGAAGTTTAATGGGAGAAATATGGAGAGAGAATGTTTATCCAATAATGAAACAGATAGTAAAAACTGCAAAAAAATATTGAATAATAAATATAATGTGGTTTGTACTAATCCGCTATATTTAAATAAATATAATCCAAAGTTGAAAAAAATTTGTGGAAACAAATTATAAGGATTATAAAGGTGACCTGTTTTCTGTATTCATGGTAAGAGTATTTGATTTTCTTGTTAAAGATGGATATTCTGGATGGATGACACCAATGGTATGGATGTTTATAAAAAAACTTATGAAGAATTAAGAAAAATATATAATTTTAAATAAATCAATTGTAACTTTAATTCAGATGGAATATTCTGCATTTGAAGAAGCAGTTGTTCCAATATGTTCTTTTATACTAAAAAAATGGAAAAAGAGAAAGAAAAAAAGGATTATATTTTTAAATTATCAGATTTTTAAAGGTGGAATGGAAGTCCAAAATAGAAAAAGTTTTAGAAGCATTAGAAAATAAAAAAACTGCAAATATTTTTTTATGAAAACAAATGTAGAAAATTTTGAAAAAAATACCAGGAATGCCAATAGGATACTGGGTGAGTGAAAAATATTGTAAATAATTTTAAAAAAATGGGAAAAAAATAGGTGAAATATTAGAAACAAAAAAAGGAACTTCAACATCTGATAATGATAGATTTTCTAAGACAGTGGTATGAGGTTTCAAAAAAATACAATAAGCTATAATACAAAAATCAATAGAAGAAACAATAACTAATGAGTATAAATGGTATCCATATAATAAAAGGTGGGTAGTAGAAGACAATGGTTTGGAAATGAAGATTATTTGATTAATTGGGAGAATAATGGATATGAGATACGGAATTTTGAGAAAGCAGTTGTAAGAAATCCTAAATATTATTTTAAAGAATCAATAACTTGGTCAGACATAACAACTGGTAATTTTTTTCCATAAGATATAAAAAAATAGGGAATATTCATGATGCAACAGGACCAGCAGCTTTTTAATAATGATATATATATATTAAAATATATCTTGGGTATAGTAGGTACTAAAATTTCAGATATGATTTTTAAAATATTAAATCCTACAATACATACAACAATAGGAGATTTTAATAATTTCCCAGTTATAGAAAAATGAACAAATAAAAACCAAAAAGTAATTTCAATAGTTGATGACTGTATCAAAAATATCAAAAATATGATTGGAATACATTTGAGACAGCATGGGATTTTAAAAGTAAAGTCCATTGGTTAATTTTTGAAAGATATATTGAGAATTATAATCTTGAAGATGAAGAAAAATTCTGAAAAATAGAAAAAGTATCATCAACTTCAATAAAAAAACAATAGAAGAAGCATATAGTCAATATAAAGAATTTACAAATAATCAATTTTTAAAAATTGAAGGAAAAATGAAGAGGAATTAAATAGAATTTTTTTATTGATATTTATGGATTGCAGGATGAACTGACTTCAGATGTAAGTGATAAAGATATAACAATACTAAAAATATTTGATACAGATGATGAAATGAATGATGAAATTAAAGGGAATAACTATGTTCTGACAAAAAGCAGATGTTGTAAAACAATTTATTTCCTATGCTGTTGGATGTATGTTTGGGACGTTATTCACTTGATGAGGAAGGACTTGCATTTGCAGGAGGAGAATTTGATAAAAAAATAAATATAGCAAATTTATCCCTGATGAAGATAACTGTATTCCAATTACTGATAGTGAATATTTTTAGTGATGATATTGTTACAAGATTTGTAGAATTTGTAAAAACAGTCTATGGAGAAGAAACGCTTGAAGAAAATCTTAAATTTATCGCACAGGCCTTGTCTAATAAAAATGATGTTCCAAAAGATATTATAAGAGAATATTTCTTGAAAAGTTTTTATGACGATCATTTGAAGAGATACAAAAAAAGACCGATTTATTGGCTTTATGATGCAGGAAAGAAAAATGGATTTAAGGCATTGATTTATATGCATCGTTATAATGAACAGACTACAGCAAAGGTTAGAATTGGATATTTGCATGAGCTACAGAAACATTATGAAAGAAGGGCAAGTTTTCTGAAGGATGAAATTGAAAGTAATAATAACAGAAAAAAAGCTGAAAAGGAATTGAAAAAGATAAAATCACAGCTTGATGAATGTAAGCATTTTGATGAAAAGATGAATCACTTGGCTTCAGAATATATTTCGATTGATTTGGATGACGGAGTGAAGGTCAATTATGAAAAAGTGCAGACTGGTCGTGATGGGAAAAAGTATGAGATATTGGGGAAGGTAAAATAAATATAAAAAAATATTATTTGTAAACTGTCTCGAAAAATTATATAAAAATTTGGGGCAAAAAGGACAATAACAATTAAATAAAGAGACATAAAAACATTATTAAAGAAAGGAAAAATTAAAATGATTGTAAATTTATTTATGGGATTAATTTTAATGGCTTCTGTATTTCTTACAGGTGGTCTGGGTTTAGGCATAATTTTTATTATGGAATACTTTAGAAAGAAAACAAAAAGAAAAATACAGGAAAAAGAAAATGAGTTATTGTTCATTATTTTAGGTTTAATAATTTATATGATATATCAGTTTTGGTTTTACATAATGCTTGAATCGGAAGGAATTATTTCTTTTTATTGGTCAACATTAGGTAGTTGGATTTATTTTGAATTTTCTAAAATTGGAATGCTAGAAAAATATGAAGAAAAACAGGTGGAGATACAAAAATTTTTTTGATAAAAAAATAGATTTTTTTACTTTATTCGGTATTAGTAATAGTTTGTATTATTAATATTGTTGTGTATGAATGCATTAAATAAAAAGAAATGATTTTAACACAACATATATATATTGTATGTTTTTGTAAAGAAAATGATTGACAAAATTAAAATTATAGAGTATACTTGTAATTAAGGAGAGTGATTAATATGGCACAGGCAATGATTAATTTTCGTATTGATGAAAAAAATTAAAAAAAGAAATGGAAAAAAATATGCCGTGAAATGGGAATGTCAATGACAACTGCATTTACGATATTTGCCACTAAAGTTACTAAAGAAAAAAAGAATACCTTTTGAAATTACTGCAGATCCGTTTTATTCTGAAAGTAATATGAAATATTTAGAAAAAAAGTTATTGCAGATATTGAATCAGGAAAAAGCAAAAATTAGTAGAACATGATTTGATTGAGGAGTGATAACGTGAAAAATATTGTGGGAGGAAAAAAAGCTTTGAGTGATTACTGCCAATGGCAGCAGGAAGATAAAAAAATTCTGAAAAAAATAAACAATATAATAAAAAGATATACAAAAGAAATTGGTATACAGGTATTGGAAAACCTGAAGCATTAAAAAAATAATTTGAGTGGCTGGTGGAGCAGAAGAATTGATGAAAAAAATAGAGTTGTTTATAAAATAGAAAAATAATGCGATTATAATAGCATCATGTAAAGGTCATTATGAGTTATAGAATAAATTGAAATCTAATTGACACTAGTAAAAGAATTTAGTTCAGAAAAATAAATTAAGAACAATGATACTGAGGTTAGATAATTTTTTTAAAAATAAAGATTTTATAAGTCTCTTTTATTTAAAAAAAGAAATAAATGAGGCTTTTTATTTAAAAAAATATAGAAAAATCATGGAGTGAGAAAAATTGAATTTAGAACAAATTACAAAAAGTACTTAATAGTGAATTTAAGAAAGAAGGAAGAAGAATTGTTTTTTTGGTATGATGAAAAGCAAGAATTCCTGTCAGAGATAGAAGAATTGAAATTGGAAAATGTTAAGTTATTGAGATTGAAACAAGATGAGTTATTTAAGACAAAATTACGTCTTGAAAGAGAGGATAAGGAGAGTAATTATTTGATTTATGCTCCTTTTTAAGAGAAGTGAAGACAGGGATAATTATCTTGCTGATACTATAATGTATTCGAAAATTATTTTCACCAGATCCAATTTCAATAATACTCAAAATTTAAATTTAAATGATGAGTTTAAAGAAGTTATGGAAAGACATAGAAAGTTTTTTTGCAGCAAAAGATCGAAGAGAAAAAAATTTGAAAAAAATTGGTAGAAGAGAAGAGAGTTAGTAAAAAGAAGATATTGAAATTATAATGATGAGAGTTATTACTAATTCAAAAAGTCTGAAATATTTGAGGGTTTGATGATGTAGTAAGAATTTTAATTACTGATAAAAAAACAGAAAAGAAAGTAGATATCTTGTAGAGTTTAATAAATATAATCTTGAAGAGAAATTTTTGGGAATTATGTAGATTAAGATTTGGATATGTTGATGATGATCCGAGTTTAACTAAGTTACTTATTGGAATATTTTTTTAACTTATGCTTCTGAAAAAAATAACAAAAGAAATTCCTGTTAGATTTAAGGAACTAAGTGTAAGAAGTACCGTTATAGTATTTTTTTAAATAGATTGCGACAGATTTCTGAATATAGAGAAACTTTTAAAAAAATCTTGTTTCAGAAGTTTATTCTATCATAGATGGAGATAAATATTTTAAAAAAATATTTTACCTGAATATCTTTTGGAACTTGATATATTTGATTTTCCTGATGAAAAAAATAACGAAATGGATAGTTGAAAGAATTATTGATGAGAATTTTTTTCAGCAAAGTTGCAAGATAAATCTATAGAAGAGATAATAGAATTACGAAGAGAAAAAAATATTGATAATTCAAAATTAAAGATAGAGTATAAAAATATTGGAATATGCTTACAAAGGAATAAAAAAAGTACAAATTTTTGAAACTTGTAGTGATTTATTAGAAATAATAGAAAAAAATATGCTCAAAAAGATTATTTGATTGATACATATTATAGAAAATTTTTGTTATTACTATGATCAATTAACGGAAAAATGGCGAAAAAGTATAGTAGGTTGTTAGAATTATTAGAAACCAAATATACTGATAAATTTTTTTAAATCCTGCAAATATAAAATTTAATGACCTACTTAATTATAAAGAGCTTTCCTAAAAAAATAAATTTACAAAAAGGATTTCTACAAAAAAATTATGTTGAAATTAATAAAAAAATAGAATTGTAGTAATAATTTCTGATGCTTTGAGGTATGAAACAGGGGAGAGAATTATTTTATAAGATGAGTAGAAATGAAACTGTAGATGCTGAAATAGAATATCAGTTAGGGATTATACCTTCTGTCACAAAAATTAGGTATGGCAGCATTGCTTCCGAATGGAAAAAAATAGAAATAGAAGTCGAAAAATGGTGATTTTTCAGTACTTATTGATGGAAAAAGCTTTGTAACGACAGAGTAAAAAGAGAAAAGATTTTAAAAAAGTTATGATGAAAATGCAGTAAACTTTTTAGATTTTGATGAAGTATTTAGATATTCAAAAAAATGAATTAAGAGAGGTATTTAGAAACAAGAAAAAAACTTTATATTTATCATAATCAAATTGATTCGATAGGAGATAAGACAAATACTGAAAATGAAGTGTTTGAGGCGTGTCAAAAAAAGCGATAGAAGAAATTATGAATTTGATAAAAAAACTTAGAGTGGAATCTATTAATAATATAATAGTAACAGCAGATCACGGATTTATTTACAAAAGAAAAAAATAGAGGAATGTGATAAAAATAGAAAACTTTTCTAGTAAAAAAATGATGTTGTGAATAGGAGATACATAGTAACAGAAAATGACTATGACGAAATTGGTACAAATGAAATAAATATGTCAGATGTTTTAAATAATAAAAAATGAAAAATTTAAAAAGTAATTTCACCGAATACTTCTAGTGTATTTAAGGTTAGTGGTGGTGGACAAAATTATTATCATGGCGGAATTTCGTTACAAGAATTAATTGTTCCAGTTATAAAAAGTAAAAAAACTGCAAAAGGATCAGTAGACACGGAATTGGTAAAAAGTTGGTTTGATATCAGAAATTAACAAAATAACTAATTTGAAAAATCTCGCTTGATTTTCTTCAAAAAAAGTGCTGTAACAGATATTATAAAACCTACAGAATTTGAAATATATTTTATTGATAGTAATGAGAGTATAATTTCAAATATAGAAAAATTATAAAAGCAAATAGTGAAGAAACTGAAACTATAAAAAGAATAAAAAAACTAAGATTTACTTTAATAAACAAAAAAATATAAAAAGATGAAGATTATTATTTGGTTGTAAAAAAACATAGAAACCAAAAATTGAAGAAAAGAAAAAAATAATAATAGATATATTATTTTTCAGATGATTTTTGGATTTTTGATAAATAATTTTTTTGTTTGAAACAAGATATATTAAAGGAGGAAAAAAAGTGAATAAGGATTATTGTCAAACTTTTTGAGGATAATGATTGTTTAAAAGAAGTTAATAATAACAAAGATAGAGAAACATTAAGTGAAAAAGTTAAATAAATATTTTTTTCTGGAAAAAAATAGTTAGAAAAGATTTGACAAAAAAATAAGGGAAGGGGCAAATGTTCCTATATATGTGCTTGAATATTTATTGGGAATGTATTGTTCTTCAGAAAATGAAGAAGATATAGAAGAAGGCATGAAAACAGTAAAAAAATCTTGGCACAAAAATTATGTAAGACCTGATGAAGTCTGAAAGAATAAAAATCAAAATTAAGAGAAAATGGATCTTATACAATAATTGACAAGGTTACTGTAAAGTTAAATTTTAAGGAGAATAGACATGAAGCTGAATTTTTCTAATTTATCGTTAAAAGGTGTTCCGATATCAGATGTTTATCCTTCTAAATACGAGAGATTATTAGGAGGAGGTATTTGGTGTATTATTCAGTTGGAATATTATTATGATGAAGATGATAAAAAAAGGGAATCCTGTAATTATAAAAAAATTAACACCTGTACAAATGCCAGAAATTGATTTTGAAGAGTTTAAAAAAATTTAAGAGAAAAATTTACAGATGAAGAGTGGATAGATATTGTTTTAAGAAGTACAGGAATGGAATCTAGTAAATTTGATGAAAGAGTTAAATGGCTTCATTTGTCAAGATTGATACCCTTGTTAGAAAAATAATTATAATTTTTTTGTGAGCTTTAGGGCCTCGTGGAACTGGGAAATCACATATTTATAAGGAAATAAGTCCTAACAGTATACTTGTATCAGGAGGTCAAACAAGTGTAGCGAATCTTTTTTATAATATGGGAAGAGGAACAATGGGACTTGTAGGACTTTGGGACTGTGTAGCCTTTGATGAGGTGGCAGGAATGAAGTTTAAGGATCAAGATGGAGTCCAAATTATGAAAGATTATATGGCATCAGGTTCGTTTGCACGAGGGAAAGAACAAAAAAATGCAAGTGCTGGAATGGCTTTTATAGGAAATATTAATCAGAGTGTAGATGTTGTTTTAAAAACTTCTAATTTATTTGAACCATTTCCTCATGTAATGGGAAGAGATACGGCATTCTTAGATAGAATGCACTGTTATTTACCTGGTTGGGAAATTCCTAAATATAGACCAGAGTTTTTTACTGATGACTATGGCTTTATAACAGATTATTATGCAGAAATTATGAGAGAATTACGTAAAATTTCTTATGCAGATGCATATGATAAATATTTTTAAATTAGGAAATCAATTAAATCAAAGAGATGTGATTGCAGTCAAAAAAACTGTTTCTGGAATGGTAAAAAAATAATTTATCCACATGGAAAAATTTACAAAAGAAAAAAATTGAAAAAGATATTAAGATTTTTCACTAGAAATGAGAAGAAGAGTTAAAGAGCAACTAAAAAAATAGGTGGGATGGAATTTTTATGACGTAAATTTTTTTCGTATATCGATAATGAAAAAAATTTAATGAAGAATATGTTCCTGTTCCGGAGCAAAGTAGTGGAAGTTTAATTCCAGAAGGTATTGGGAAACCAGGTCATTTGTATACGGTTTCAAGTATAAAAAAGTGGAATGATTGGATTATTTAAAATTGAGACTCAGATGACAAAAAGGAACAGGAAAAATTTGAAAAAAAGCAGGATTAGGAAATAATCGCGAAGCAAAGGAATCAGCTGAAATGGCATTTAAATACTTAAGAGCTAATGGGAAATTAATAAGTGGAGAAATTAGCACAAAAAATAATGATTATGTTGTAAATTATCAAGACTTAAAAGGCATTGGAATGACTTCAAATTTAACTTTGTCTACATACATCGCTATTTGTTCAGCTGCATTAAATAAACCTATTATTTCAAGTGCGGTAATTTTAGGAGATTTGAGTATCGGTGGAACAATAATAAAAGTAAGTGAACTCGCAAATGTGTTACAAGTATGTTTAGATTCAGGGGCAAAAAAAGTATTGTTGCCAATGACTTCGGCTACTGATTTGGCGACAGTACCACCAGATTTAATAGGTGCATTTAACTTAATTTTTTATTCTACAGCTGAAGATGCTGTATTTAAGGCTTTAGGGGTGGAATAGAATACTAATTATTGAAAGAGGAAGGTAACTTCATTATTAGTAATAAAAACAATTTTTATATTTGACTTTTTTTATATTAAACCTCATTATACATTTTTTTGTTGCATTTAATTATACAGTACATATTTAAATGTTATTTAATTTTTTTATGTATTTTTAGGTTGAAAAAAAGCAAGAATTATACTATAATAAATAATTATAACTAACTATATAATTAGGCTTGCTAAGCCTTAATTTATAAGATAAAAGAGAGAAAGAAGGTATGGAAATGATAGAAATGATTTTGCCTGATGGTAGTAAAAGACAGCTGGAAAATCCGATGACTGTTGTGGAATTTGCAAAAAGTATTGGGAGCAGTCTTGGGAAGGCAACCGTTGGAGCTGTAATTGACGGTGTGCAAGTTGATCCGTCTTATGTTATTGATAAGTCTGGAGAAATTGAAATAATAACTAATACAAGTGAAAAGGGAATAGAAATTATAAGACATAGTGCGGCTCACATAATGGCTCAAGCTGTGCAAAGATTATTCCCAAATACAAAAGTTACAATAGGGCCTGTTGTGGAAAATGGATTTTTCTATGACTTTGATCCTGAAAGACCTTTTACTGAAGAAGATTTAGCAAAAAAATCGAAGAAGAAATGAAAAAAATAGTAAAAAGAAAAATTATCCTTTTGAAAGAAGCGAAATGAGTGCTGAGGAAGTCTAAAAAAATTCTTTGCTGAAAAAGGTGAAACTTATAAGGTTGAAATAATTGATGACTTGGGAGTTGATAAAGTCAGCATTTATAAACAGGGAGAATTTGTGGACTTATGCCGTGGAACACATGTTCCATCAACTGGATATTTAAAAGCGTTTAAATTAATGTCAACTGCTGGAGCTTACTGGCGTGGAGATTCTAAAAATAAAATGCTTCAAAGAATTTACGGAGTGGCTTTTGCATCTAAAAAAGAGCTGGATGAATATTTGACAATGATGGAAGAAGCTGAAAGAAGAGATCACAGAAAATTAGGAAAACAGCTTAACTTATTTTTCTTGGATGAACATGGACCAGGTTTCCCGTTCTTTATGCCAAAAGGTGTGGAAATTTTTAACAAACTTCAAGAAATGTGGAGAGTTGAGCATAAAAAAAGAGGTTATCAGGAAATAAAAACTCCAATTATGCTGGATAGAGAACTTTGGGAAATTTCTGGACACTGGTTTAATTACAGAGAAAATATGTATACATCGACAATTGATGAAAAAATTTATGCAATAAAACCAATGAATTGTCCAGGTTCAATAATAGCATATAAAAATAACTTGCATTCATACAAAGATTTACCATTAAAATACGGGGAAATGGGACTTGTTCACAGACACGAATTTAGTGGAGCTTTGCACGGACTTATGAGAGTTAGAGCATTTACACAAGATGATGCGCATGTTTTTTTGTACGAAAGAGCAAATTGAAGAACAAATTATTGAAATTATTGATTTATACGATAAATTCTATACTTTATTCGGATTTGAATATCATATTGAATTATCGACAAAACCAGATAAAGCAATTGGTTCTGATGAAATTTGGGAAATGGCTGAAGCTAATTTAAAATCAGCTTTGGAACATAAAGGAATTGACTACAAGTTGAATCCTGGAGATGGAGCATTTTACGGTCCAAAAATTGACTTTAAGATGAAAGATTCGATTGGAAGAATTTGGCAATGTGGAACAATCCAATTAGATTTCAACTTGCCACAAAGATTTGAAATGAGCTACATTGGTGCAGATGGGGAAAAACATGAACCAGTAATGATTCACCGTGCAATGTACGGAAGTTTGGAAAGATTCCTTGGAATTTTGATTGAACATTACGCAGGAGCGTTCCCTACTTGGTTAGCGCCAGTTCAAGCGAGAATTTTGACAATTTCTGACGAACAAGTTCCGTTTGCAAAAGAAGTGTTTGAAAAACTTCAAAATGCAGGAATTAGAGTTGAACTTGACACAAGAGTGGAAAAAATTGGATACAAAATCAGAGAAGCAAACGGAGACCAAAAAATACCAGTACAATTAATTATTGGTAAAAATGAAGTAGCTAACAACGAAGTAAACGTAAGAAGATTCGGTTCTCAAGACAGTCAAAATGTATCTGTTGATGAAATTGTTAATATTTTTAATCGAAGAATCAAAAGTTCCGTTTAAAAAAATAATTTTTGAATTATAGTTAAATTAATAATAAAAAGCAGAAATATTTATTCGGTAATAAGGGGCTTGCCCTTGATGAATAAATAAAAATATAATGTAAGTGATTTTACAGATAAAAAAAGCCTTAAAAAAATATATAGTGGTATTATTATAATAGTTTAGATATAGGTTTTAGTTTAAACCCTGTAGAATTTAAAAAAATTATTTAAATTATTTTAAATAAAAAAAGTTTATAAATAAGAGGTGATTTTTTTATGAAAAAAAGATTACGATGAATTGAAACTTATAATCATAATAACGACAGTTATAATGAATATGGTGGACAAGCAAGAATGACTTATGATGATTTAAACAGAGTTGTAAGTGCAAAAGTTTGTGGAAGTATGCTTTGGATGGTACTGGGACTTCTTGTGACAGGGATTACAGGTTATATGGTGTATACAGGGCTGGTATCAGGTAATCCGATTGCATACGGGATTTTAAAAATGTATTGGCTGTTTGCTATTTTGGAAATAGCTGTGGTGTTCGGATTTACTGCGTTAGTTTATAAGGCTAATTCAAGTACGTTAAGACTTATGTTTCTTGCATATTCGTTCTTGAATGGATTGACATTTTCAGTTCTTGGAATTGTCTATGCTCCTGGAATTATAGTTTCGGCATTTTTGGGAACATTTGTGTTATTTGCAGTTTTGGCTGTTTATGGATACTTGACTAGAGAAAATTTGACAAAGTTTACACCAATTCTAGTTGCTGGATTAATTGCAATTATTTTAGTAAGCATAATAAATATCTTTTTGCAAAATAGTGGAGTTGACTTGTTCATATCAATAATTGGAGTAATTATATTTACAATTTTTTTATTGCAGTTGATGTAAATAGAATAAGAAATAACATTGTTGCTTATGCGGCTCAAGAAGATTCAGAAATTTTTAAATAAAAATAGAAATAGTTGGTGCATTAAATTTATATTTAGACTTTGTAAACTTGTTTATTTACATTTTAAGACTTTTAGGGAAGAAGAAAAATAAAATTATATTCAAAAAAAATATTTATGTAAAAAAATGCTTTAAAGTTGGAGTTTTTTTCTGATTTTAAAAGCAATTTTACTTTTTAGAAAAGCAGGAAAAATTTTGCAGAATAATAAATTAAATGATGATGTAGAAAAAAATTCATTAACGATGAAATTACAAACAGTAAGATTTGGGTGTTTTGTGGAATAATGATTTCCATTCTGCTGTCACAGATGTTAAATTTACAGGCTGAAATGTATAAAAATTATGTATATTTTTAAGATGAAGAAAGTTTTAGATAAAAATGTCGTTTTTTTATTTATTGCAGTAATTATTTTAGAAATATTTTTTTGACATTTTTTTGTATAAAATTATAATTAACAAAAAGCAAAAAAATTATAAAGTCAAGTTTTGTAGTTTATTCGCTTTTTAACTGGATTAAATTTATCAATTTTTTTCTTCAGTAATAAAAAGTTTTGTTTCAGAAAAAAATATTGGAATTTTACCTGTAATATTGCTAATAATATCGTTATTTTTTTAGTAATAATCTTTAATAATTTTTTTGATTCAAAAAAATAAAAATGATAAAAAAATAAAAGTTTTAGAAGATAATGAAACTGAATTTTCTGGAGAAAACAAGATTTTTATGTGGCGGCAGTTTTGTATACGGATATTGTGAAAAATACTGATTTTGCTTATAATAAGCACGATGATTTTTAATATAGATTTGAAAGGAAAATAAAAAATAGATGAAAAGAAAAATTGAATGTGTGGAAGAATTTCACAGAATTTATAAACTTGGAAATTCTGAAAAGCCAATTGGAAAATTAAAGGATGGATTGGAAAAATTGAGATTTGACTTGATGGCTGAAGAAAATGGAGAATATTTGGAAGCGGCTCAAAAGGGAGATGTTGTGGAAGTGGCAGATGCACTTGGAGATATGCTCTACATCCTTTGCGGGACAATTATTGAGCACGGAATGCAAGATGTGATTGATGAAGTTTTTGAGGAAATCCACAGAAGTAATCTTAGCAAATTGGACGAAAATGGAAATCCGATTTATCGGGAAGATGGGAAAGTTATAAAGGGACCAAATTATTTTCCACCAAATTTAAAAGCAAATTTTTTTGAAAAAAATAAAGGAAAAATTTTTGAAATAAAGTAAAAAAATATCAGAATAACTTGTAAAAGTTATCAAAAATATGATAAAAATAGAATGCGATATGTAAAAATAATTTTAACTGAATAACGATTTTTTTAAAAATAGTTAAGTTAATATGTTATAATAAAAACAGCAGGACTGTTAAAAAAATAAAGATGAAAGGAGAACTGCTAAAAATATTTAGTAGAGGTGAATAAAAATGCAAAGATGTGAAGTTTTTTTGGAAAAAAACAGTAAGCTATGGAAATAGAGTGAGCCACTCTCACAAAGCTACAAAAAAAGAATTTGGAGACCAAATTTACAAACAATGCTTTTTAACTATCAACAATGAAGAAGTTAGAGTAAGAGTTTGTACAAAAAGCAATGAAAACATTAAAAGGGAAAAAAATAACGATCAAGTTAAAAAAATCTTGTTAAAAAAACAAAGAAACATTAAGCCCTAAAAATACTAAAAGTATTAGCAAAGTAAGTTTTTATAACTTACTTTTTGTGTTGTACCCGTAAACTCAACTGGATAGAGCGTCTGACTTCGGATCAGAAGGCTTGGGGTTCGATTCCTCACGGGTACGCCATTTTTTTATAAAAAAATTATTCATTATTTAAATATAAGGACATCAAAATTAGATGCCCTTTTTATTTATTGAATTTATACTATTTTTTTAGTCATAATGATAGATTTGTTTATTATTTTCTTTTGCTAATTCTTTGAAATTCAGCTTTTGCTTTAGCTAATTGAGCATTAAATTCGCTGTTTGAATGTAATGTTGCGACAACTGTGCTTGCTACTACACGGGCTGCATCTACATCGCTTTGCCAGTGATAACCGCAAATTACACGGCTTTTGCCCCATTTCATATCCACGTTTTATAATTTCGCTTTGTCTTGCTGGATTTATTTCAGCCAATACTAATGCAGTAGCCCATCCGATTGAAGTATGCCCTGATGGATAAGATCCATTTTTTTGAAAGAGTTGCTTCATCTTCTGGACGGCAAGTAGATTCTTTAAAAATATGCAAATGGACGAATTCTCATATATGTCTGTTTTGCAGATCTTGTTGCCAAATCTCCTGCATCTTCACGTAATTTTGTAACTAATTTAAAAAAATTTCAGGGGTAGTTTGAGCAGAAATTGTGTATCCAAAGGCTTCAGAAAAAAAGCACGAGGTACTCCATCTCCTTCGACTTGCGCATCATTATATGCCTGTTTTCCTCTTTCAGTATTTCTTAATAATTTTCCTTTTTCATATTGAGCCTTGTCATTTAAAAAAAGCCTATACTGTCAACTGCTGGTGGAGGTGGCAACAAATCATAACTGCTTACAACTTGTGAACTTTTTTTAAAAAAAGTACACCTCTGGTTTTGTTGTTACGTCATTTCCTGCTCCTGCTGAAAATGAAACTAAACTTGCAAATAAAAATGCACCAATTAATAACATTTTTTTTCATATTTGAACCATCCCTTTTCTAATAATATTTTTTTCAATAAAATTATACCTTATTTTTTTATGAGTGTCAAGAATAAGCAATCTATTCTGTTGAAATTCAACTAAAAAAATGCTAGTATATTTTTATATGAATTTAAAAAAATTATTGCTAATCAAAAAAATTGAGAATAAAATTTAGTAAAAGAAAAAAATTAAGAACATTGAGGTGCTGGGAATGAAATTAAAAAAAGAAAAATCTGATTTTTAGATTTGCAACTGAAGAAGATGCTGAAAAGATCTTAAAAATTTATGAGCCGTATGTTGAAAAAACTACAATTACATTTGAGTATGAAGTACCTTCAGCCGAGGAATTTAAAGGAAGAATAAGAGAAATTTTTAAAGGAATATCCGTATATTATTTGTGAATACGAAAATGAGATAATTGGATATGCTTATGCACATAGGATTTGGAGCAGGGCTGCCTATCAGTGGGATGCGGAACTTTCGGTTTATACAGATGGAAATTATGCAGGAAATGGAATTGGGAAAAAAATTGTATAAAATTTTGATTGAAATACTGAAACTTCAAAAATATTGTAAATGTCTATGCGCTTGTAACTTATCCTAATGAAAAATAGTGAAAAAAATTGCATAATTACTTTGGATTTAAAAAAAGTTGCATTTTTTTGAAAAATTCTGGATACAAATTTGGAAAAATGGGATTGGTGTCACTTGGTTTGAAAAAAAGCTTTATTTTCCGAATATCCTAAAAATCCTAAGCCGATAAAAAAAGTATCAGAAATTGATGAAGTTAAATTAAAACAAATTTTAGAGCCTGTAAAAAAAGTATAGATTTTTTTAGTATTTTAATAAAAGCAAACGTTCTGAAGCAAAGAAAGTATTGACTCCTTGTAAATAAAAAAATCAAGTCATTAAACAATCCAATATTGATTTTATAGGAATAAAATGACTTATTTTTTTTAAAATGTTAAAAAAATGTTTTGAGATTATATATTAAATTGCTTGAAAAATCAGATTAAAGAGTGGTATAATTCAAGTGGAAAAAAAGAGATTTTGAATAAATTTTAGGAGGATATAACGAAATGGCTAAAAAAACTTTAAAAAGACTTAGACGTAAAAAGGTAAAAAAAGTATTAGTAAGAGTTGATTTCAATGTACCAATAAAAAGATGGAGTTATTACAAATGATAATAGAATTACAAACTGCTCTTCCAACTTTAAAATATATTTTGGAAAAATGGCGGAAGAGTAATCGCATTTTCTCACTTGGGAAAAAGTTAAGGAAGAAAGTCTGACAAAGCCTCAAAAAAACTTTAGCGCCAGTTGCAAAAAGATTGGAAGAACTTTTAGGAAAAACCAGTTAAATTTATTCCTGAAACTAGAGGACCTGAATTAGAAAAAAAGGCAGTTTCTGAACTAAAAGATGGAGAAATCTTGATGTTTGAAAAACACTAGATTTGAAGACTTAGATGGTAAAAAGAATCTAAAAAAATGATCCTGAATTAGGAAAAATACTGGGCATCACTTGGAGATGTATTTGTAAACGATGCATTCGGAACTGCTCATAGAGCACATGCTTCAAAATGTAGGAATTGCTTCAAATATTAAAAGATTCTGCAGTAGGATTTTTAGTAGAAAAAGAAATTAAATTTATCGGTGGAGCAGTTGACAATCCTGAAAGACCATTAGTTGCTATTTTAGGAGGAGCAAAAGTTTCTGATAAAAATTGGTGTAATTGAAAAACTTATTGGATAAAAGTCTGATAAAGTAATTATCGGTGGAGGAATGATGTTTACTTTCTTAAAAAGCTGAAGGTAAAAAAACACAGGTTCTTCATTATTGGAAGTCGACAAAGTAGAATTAGCCGCTTCATTAATCAAAAAAAGCAAAAGAAAAAAATGTTGAATTATTATTGCCAATTGATACAGTTGTAGCAAAAAGAATTTAAAAAAATGATACAGAATTTAAAACAGTTTCTGTAGATGACATTGAAGATGGATGGATGGGATTAGATATAGGTGAAAAAAATCTGTAGAATTATTCAAAAAAAGCTTTTAGAAGGTGCTAAAACTGTAGTATGGAATGGACCAATGGGAGTATTTGAAATGGAAAAACTTCGCTAAAGGAACAATTGGTGTATGTAAAGCAATCGCAGAATTATCTGATGCTAAAACAATCATCGGTGGTGGAGATTCAGCAGCAGCAGCTATTCAATTAGGATTTGCTGACAAATTCTCACACATTTCAACTGGTGGAGGAGCTTCTCTTGAATACTTGGAAGGAAAAAGTATTGCCAGGAGTACTGCAATTTCTGATAAATAATAAACTAACTTAAATAACTATTAATTTAGTTGACTAAAAAAATAATTTTTTTCATTTTAATCACGAAATGACTGTCTTGAAATCAATTTTTGAGATAGTCATTTTTACTTTAATATTATTTTTTTATTATTAAAAAGTTATAATCATTTCACAAAAAGATTTTTTTAGCTAAAAAAATAATTTTTTTAAAAAAATTGAAACATAATCTAAATTGTGGTATAATTAAAAAAGATTTTAGAATTTCAGAAGGAGGAGAAATAAATAATTATGGATAAGAATTCAATGGGAGTAATAATAATTTATGTAGTATTTTTTTGGCAGTATTGATTTTACCAACATACTTTTGCAAATAAAAAAAGAAAAAAACAAAAAAAGCTGAATTAATGGAAAAATTTAAAAGTAGGAGCTAAAATAACTACAGTTGGAGGAATCCAAGGAACTATTACAAATGTTTTTTTACAGATACTGTGGAAATGAAAAATTGATAAAAATGCAAGAATGACTGTTCTTAAATCAGCAGTTGAAAGAATTGAAACAAAATAAGAATTTAGAGATGTTATGTTTATTGAGATTTATGTATTTTTAAAAAAATAATTGAAATGAATAGTAAAAAAATAGGAGGAAAAAAATGAAAAAGGATATTATTGTTTTTTTGCTGCTTTTTGTAAGTGCGATTACATTTTTCCGACACTTTAAAAAAATGTTTCATATAACAATGGGAAAGCTTTTATCGGAACATTTAGGGAAAAATAAACAGATTATTCCAAATGCTTCTGTTACAAAATTAGGAAATGAAGATGTGCTAATGTTAAGTTTTTCAGATAGCCAAATGGAGAGCAGCGTACCGGCATTCATTAATAGAAATGACCAGTATATAAGTAAAGTTTATACAGTTGAAAGCAATGGAATAGTGGTTGTGTATGTGTATTTAAAACCATCTGTAACTTACCAGGTTACTAGCAGAAGTGGAGAATTTCAAGTAGCATTAAGTAATGGTCAAGCTGCAGCAGCACAAAACCCAAGATATACTGCTCCACAAAGACAAGTAAATAATAATAATAGCAGTAATGCGAGAATAACACAGGCTCAGCCGCAAAGCCAGCCAAGTAATATTTCAAGAGGGAATAAAAAATATACAATAGTTGTAGATCCAGGACATGGTGGACATGATTCAGGAGCAAGAGGAAATGGATATAATGAAAAAGATATAGCATTGCAAGTTGCAACAAGGCTAGCTAATAATTTAAGACAGGATTACAATGTTATAATGACTAGAGATTCGGATTTCTTTGTACCATTAGATACAAGAGCTAAAATTGGAAATGATGCAAATGCAGATTTCTTTATAAGTATTCATTTAAATTCAAGTTCAAGTTCATCGGCAAATGGAACAGAAGTATTCTACTTTTAGTAAAAAAAGATCAGGGAAGTTACGCTACACAAGTAGCCAAATTTGAAAATAAAGTTGATGGAAGCTATGGGGATGTGCCATTTTCAGACTTTATTCTAAACGATATTTTTTATAAGAAAAATCAAAAAACAAGTCAGGCTATAGCAGAATCTGTGTTAAATAATCTTATAAATACAACAGGACTTAGAAGAAGAGGGGTTTTTGGAGCAAATTTTGCAGTACTTCGTGGAAGTAATTCGCCATCAATACTAGTAGAATTAGGATTTATGAATAATTATTCTGATTTATCGCAATACTTGACACCAGATGGTCAAGAAAGAGCAGCAAATGCTATTGGAAGTGCAATAAGAAGTTATTTTAGATAATTTCATTTTAAATAATGGAAATATTATCCAAATTAGGAGAATTTTATGCCAAAAAAAGAAGAATCAAAAGAAGAACCTAAAAAAAGAAAAAAAGGATTTTTTTAGCAGCGTATTTTTTTATAATATTGCTTTATTTTAATAACGGCTGCCGTAGTTGCAACGAATATATATGATAGGGATAACAGCGAAGAAATACATGTAACTGTTGACAAGAATTTAGTAAAGGAAACAGCGCAAAATGAGGAAACTCAAAATAAAAATTTCTATATTTGTATTTGATCCTGGTACAAGAACAATTTATGAGCGAGAAATTGCAATTCCTCGTCAAGTGAACTTAATTGAAGGGATTTCATAAATGGAATTATCAGAAATTCAAATTATATTACAGATGATATGAAATTTAGAAGTGCCTACAACCTTAGAATTGATAATGTAAATACAACAGTTGTAAAAATTAAATGCGGCATTCGCAAATTTGAAAAAAATCCTGAATTATTTAATGGATTTTCTCAAGTCTGTAACAAATACAATTTTAAAAAAACTTTCCCAATATTCAAAGTGTTATAATTCAAATAGACGGGGAAACAAATACTCAATAAAAAGTAAAGTGTTTAAATAAAAAAATTAAATTAGGCTGTTTTGGTATTAATAAGAGATTTTTTTAATATCAAGGCAGTTTTTTTATTTTATAAATTATTAAACTTTTTAAAGGGATAAATTACAGATGATAAAAAAACGATAGAAAAAAATAAAGTATTATGTGTTATAATAATAAAATGACTAAAAGTGAGAGAATAAAGAAAGGAAGATAGACAATGGGATTCAGAAGTCACAAAAAGAGGTATTCAGATCGCATCAGCAGTTATGATGGGGATGTTTGGAATAGCAATGCTTATTACTGGAATATTATTTTTTTGAAGAATAATATTTTTTTGAAAGCTTCAAAAGGTAATAGAGAAGTAATTGCAACGATTAACGGGACAAAAATTTATCGTGATGATTTTTGAAAGGGAAAGCTTTTATTCGTTAAAAAAGTCAGTTAAATGAGATTAATCAGCAAAAAAATGCAGCAGTTGGCACAAGCAGGAGTAAATACTGAGAATATAAAAAAATGTTCCTGATGATATTATAAATCAATATGTTTTACAACTTTTTGATAAATAAGGAAATATTGCTTTCATCGGCTAAGAATTTGGGAATAAGAGTAAGCGGTTCAACTGTTAATAAGGAATTTAAGGCTTTATCAAAAAAACAGTCTAAATTAGGAAAAAGATGAATTTTCTCAATATTTAAGATCAGTTGGATATAACGTTACTTCATTTAAAAAAATGATAAAAAGATCAGAAAACAGTTGACAAGATGAGAGAAAAAATTATTTGCAGATGATAAAGTTACAGATGAGGAAGTTAAAAAAAGGCTTATGAAAGAAATAAATATACTCAAGCCTTTGAAAAATCAAGAATTTGATGATGTAAAAGATCAAATTAAGGAAAAATATGAAGCAAGATAAAGATATTATGATTTTAAATTCATTTATTGCAAAAGGCTAAGCAAAAAGCTAAAATTGAGTTTAAAGATGAGGAATTTAAAAAAAGATGTATGCTAACATAACAGCAGTTGTGGCACAAAAATGGAGAGTATAAATATACAAATGCAGATGTAAATGAACAAATTATAAATGCAGTTTCACAAACTCAAGAAGGTTATTCGCCAAAAAAATGGTAAATGATTTAAAAAGGTATGCTAAAAAAACAAATTTAAATAAATTTATACAAATAGCGAATAAGGCTAAAAGCGGCTGGAATAAAGGCAGATGCTGATTTAGTAGGAGTAGATCAGTTAAGAGATTATTCTCAAAAATACTATAATTATTTAATTGATACTTATAAACCTGATAATGCGGCATTGCAAGCAAGATTTGATTCTAAGAGGGATAGTTACAATACTCAAAATAGTATAGGCGGTTATGTAATTGGAGAAGAATATCAGGCTGGAGAAAATGATTTCGCTGTGGCTAAAAAGCAGGCTGAAGAAATTATGAAAACTACAAATAAAGATAATTTTGCAGAAAAAGCCAGAGAGTTTTCAAAGGATCCTGGTTCGGCTAAGAATGGCGGAAGTTTAGGAGAAACAGCGGATTTATCAAAACTTGTCCCAGAATTTGCAAATGCAGTTAAAAATGGTAAGGCTGGAGATATTGTAGGACCAATAAAAACGCAGTTTGGTTATCATATTATTTACATTCAAAGTAAAGATCCAAAAAATGAAAATGTAGCGAAAGTTAGCCATATTTTAATAACTCCAACTATTTCTGAGGCATCAAAACAAAAAGTTATTAAGAAAAATTCAAGACTTGAAAGCCTGAAATTCAAAGCAAGAAAGTTACTTGGAGCACTGTGGAAAAAAACAAGATAAATATAACTTTAGCGTAAAAAGAAAGATTTAAAAAGCTGGTTAAAACTGATGCGATTCCAGGAATTGGAATAAATAAAGAACTAATGGATCAAATATTCGCATTGAAAGTAGATGGATTCTTAGAAAGAAATGATGCAACTGGATATTATTTAATTGCAAAAAACATCAGAAATACCATTTACACAAGCAACATTTGAAAATTCAAAAAGAACGTGTAAGATTGGAACTTGCGCATGAATATGCAGATAAGCAGTTGGGAATTACACAATAGTTTTTCTTTTTAAATAGTTAAATTTGATTTATCAAGGATTCTTTTATTGTCAAATAGAAGTACAAGATATTAAAAAAAGAACTGTTTTAAATACTAAAAAAATATTTAAGACAGTTTTTTTATTATATTAATACTAAATCTCGTTTAAAAATATTATTTACCAAAAGAGACTTTGAACTCTTGCAAAGAAATTTATATTTTAAATGGGAAAATAGTATAATTTTTATTGAAGACTAGGAGTTAAAAATGAGTTATATTGAAAAATTTAGAAAGTGTTGGAAAAAAAGATGATTGTGGAGGAAAAAAAGGGTTAAAAAAATAACAGAAGATGCTATTTTGCTTTTCGGAATTTATGAAAAAAATATTTTTAGCAGAAAAGGTAAGAATTTGAAAGGGGAAAAAAATCATTTTTAGAAATTGGGGCGGGACAAGGGATAATTTCGTTATTACTTTCAGAACTTGATATTATTTCAAAAAAATTTTTTTGCTGTGGAAATTCAGGAGGAAGTTTTTTTGCTGCTTTTAGAAAAAAATATAGAGATAAATGATTTAAATGGGTAAAAATAATTCCAATTAATAAAAAAATATAAAAGAAATGTGAATGGAGAGTATGATTTTATTTTTTTCAAATCCGCCGTATAAAAAAAGACCAGTTCTGGAAAAAAATGCCTGAAAATGAAATGGAACGAATTAGTAAATATGAAATTTTTGCTGACTTTGGATGAATTAATTTTGGAAATAAGAAGACTTCTAAAAAAATTATGGAGAGTTTTTTTGTGGTTGTGCTGAATAGCAGGTTAAATGATGTTTTTTTCGGTGTATTTATGAAAAATAGGCTGAATGTATTGTCGGTTAAGGTGAATAAGTATAAAAAAAGGTGGATCTGGTTGTTGTACATGGGAAAAAAAGGGAGGTAAAGTAAATTCTGGGATTGAAATTGAGTAATTAATCATTAATAAAAATATATTGAAAATATATAAAAAAATATAATTGATTTATTGACAATTAAGTAAAAAAATGTTAATATAAATTGTAATTTGATATACAAATATTTTTGATACTTGAAATTTTTGATAAAGTCAAGAATAAATTGTAACTATATAGTTAATAAGTGAACTACTCCCACTAGTAGAAGAGGGAACTTCTTGGGAAGTATTTGCTTTTGCAAATATATTTACCAAGCTCAATGGGCAGTCCCTGCCCTGACTATAAAGTATTATACCATATAATAGATATTATTTCAAGATATATTTTGCAATTCATCTCCCACTTATAGAAGAAGGAGACTTCTTGCTGTCTGTTGTTAAAAATAATCGAAAGGAAGGTAATGAATTATGAAAAAGTTGTTGGGACTGCTGACTTTGATTCTGGCAGTTTCTGGATTTACTGAAGCGGATCAGGATGTGCTGAAGAATATTAATATTTCTACTGAATATAGGCAGAATTATCAGGATAAAACTGGAGATGATGCGAATGGAATTGGATTTGCCGGGTTTAAAAAGAATAATCGCGGGAGAACACGGGTAAGAAGTATTTTTTCTGGAAAAATTGGATTAGTTGATGAAGGGGATTGGGATTTGACATTCTCGACAAGATGGGATAAGGATCAGAATAGAAATAGATTCAATGGACAAAAAATTACTCAGTATGGAACTTTTTAGAAAAAAACTGATAGAATTTATAGTAAATTGGGACTGGAAAAATTATCAGATGATGTTAAATTGAAAAATAAGATGGCAAAATGATACTTATAGAAATAAGAATTTAGTTACAAAGGAAACTTCTACAACAGGAATTGGAAATGAATTTGCGATAGGACCGACATTTAACAGGAAAGTATGGGGACAAAATGTAACATTGGCTGTAGAAGGTGTTTATTTTTGGATTTAAGGGGAACAGAAGAGGAGAGTATTATCTAAGCGGAAATGACTTTAAAGGATCAAAAAGTTAATGGATGGGGACTTAATGCGGATCTTGAAGTAAGTAATAATATTAAAAAAAGGGAGAATGGGGAAGTTTAGATTATTATACTTATTTTCACGAAATCATTACAGAGACACGAATAAGATCACAAAGAAAATGGGAAAAAAAGGCTAAACCATCAGTTTATCAAGATTATTATGCAAACTTATCATATACGACACCGTCAGTTTGCGGGAATTTATGGAAAAAGTTGTCTTAGAAAATGAATTTGAAAGATATCCAAGATATTATTGGGAAAAATATGCTTGGTGTAATTACAGAAGCTGGATATAAAAAAATCATTTGGAGCGGGAGAAGGAAAAGTTTCCGTAAATCCTTTTTGTAAAAATATCGTCCGTATTATAGAGATTCTTATAAGGAATCTGGATCTAATAGAAAAAAACTACAGAAACAGAAGAAGTAAGATTTGGATTATCAGTTAGGGTATTCTGTAAATTAATAAAAAAATTAATTTAAAAAAATATTATTTAGCAAGGAGTTGAAATAACTCCTTTTTTTATTTCAAACAAAAAAAGTCCATTCATATAGAGAACAGAACTTTTTATTCAAAAATATATTATGATTTTTTTATAGCGAAGTTAAATAGTCAACCAAACTCTTTTTTTCAATTTCCACATTAAATTTTTCCAATTCTGAAATTGTATTTAATATCTTCAAAAATTTTCTGGGTTTTTCATCCATTTTTCTTTTTTTCACCACAACTGGAAATTCATTCCAGAAAGTATTATATTTCCCATCAACATAAGAAATTAAAGTAGGTATTTTAATTCTTTCGTCTGCATCTGGAAAAAATTCTTTAGCAGCTTCTCTTGAACGATAGTCAATTTTTTTATTTTGCTATTCAAGTCACTGAATTTTTTTAAAAAAAGGGACAGTCGCACGGCAGTCTGGGCAATAAACTTGTGCTACTGCAATAATTGTAATATCCTTATCTATAGCTTTAATAGCTTTTTCTGTTTCTTTTGACAATGAAATTTTTTCTATAATTCTGAGCTGCTTTTTATCCTCTTCTGCTTCAGTCACTTCAAATTTTAAATAATCTTCAAATGTTGCCATATTTTTTTCACCTCGTAAGTTTATTTTTTTACTCTTGATTTCTTATAATATTGTATCATTATTGGATTAGTTTTTGCAAGTTTTAAAAAAATTTTTAATTCAATTTTTTTGGGAATGTGCTAAAAATCAATGTAGGAGGAAATTTTATTATGCATAAGGCGGTAGTAAGCGATTTAGATGGAACGCTTTTGAATGAAGAACATAAAGTTAGTCCATTTACGAAGGAAACAATTGAATTGTTGCTGGAAAAAGGGATAAAATTTTATATTGCAACTGGACGTGGATATGTCGGAGCAAAGGAAATTATGGATGAAATTGGACTGAAAAATTCCTTTGATTACGTCAAATGGCGCTAGGATTGTAGATGAAAATGGAAAAGAAATTTACGTGAATAATATTGAACAGAAATATGTGGACAAAATTTTTTCAATTGATTATAAATCATTTGACAAGGGAATAATCTTAAATGGATTCTCAGGTAATCATTGGTATGTGACAGAAGATGCCAGAGATTATTTTTTTATGCTCAAAAAGCCAAATAGAAAGCAGTATCCAGAGCAAATTGAGCAGAATGACTTTGAAAAAAACTTGCTTTTTACAAAAAAATATTTTTTTTCTAGGCGAGCATAAAAAAACTGCTGGAAATAGAAAAAGGAAGTAAGAAAAAGTAACGAATAATGAAGTTAATATCGTATTTGTAAACGAAAAAAGCTTGGAGATTTTTTCAAGTGACTGCGATAAGGCTGTGGCAGCTGGATTTTTGCTTCAAAGGGATGGGCTGACGTTAAAAGATGCTGTTTCATTTGGAGATGGATTTAATGATTATGACTTGATAACTCAAACTGGACTTGGATTTGCAATGAAAAAAACTCAATTTATAGACTGCTTGAAAAATTAACAGACACAGAAGTTATTGGAAGCAATGCTGAAGATGGGATGGCAAGGAAAGTAAGGGAAATATTTAAGATTTAGTAAAAATATAAAATTTAAATATTTTATTTTTTATTTAAATAATAGATTTACAGAGAATTAAAATAATAAATAAAATAAAGAGAGAAGGGAAAAAATGAATAAAATTGCATTGGTTGTAGATGATACATCATATATTAGAGAGGACATAAAGGATATTCTTGAAGAACAGGGATATAAAGTGTATGAAGCAAGCGATGGGCTGGAAGCTGTGGAAATGTATAAAAAGGTAAATCCCATCTGTTGTAACAATGGATATAAATATGCCAAGAATGCACGGATTAAAAGCTGCACAAGTTATTACGGATTTGGATAAGGAAGCTAGAATTATGATTTGCAGTACAATGGTTATGTTTCCAAATTATATGAAAATGGGAAAAAGAAGCCGGAGCAAAGGCATTTTTTTGTCAAAAACCTTTTTGATGAAGAGGAATTTATGAATGAATTTTTCAAAAATTATTTTTTTATAAAAATATAGTTTTAAAAATAAAGAATTGAAAAAAATAGTTATATCAATGATATTTTTATACGATTCTTTCATTTATAATAGCAGATTTGCTATAAATTTTATTTATGATGAATAAAAAAACTAAATAAAAGCATAATTTCTGTTTTTTTAAATGAAGTTTTAGTATTATAAATTTTTTTACATAATAAAAGAAGGAGAGAATAAAATGTTTAAAAGCTGTTGTAAGTGATTTGGATGGTACACTTTTGAATGCAGAGCATAAAGTGAGTGAATTTACTAGGGAAACAGTAGAATTATTATTGAAAAAAAGGGATAAAGTTTTTATATTGCAACTGGAAGAAATTATTTAGGAGCGAAAAGAAGCGATGGATGAGCTTTGGAGTGAAAGTTCCACTTATTACTTCACACGGATCTGTTGCCTTTGATGAAAAATGGGAAATGAAATTTTTTTTCAAATAACTTGAAGCGAGAATATTTGGATAAAGTCTTGGACATTGATTACAAGTCGTTTGGGAAAGATATAATTATAACTGGATATTCTGGACCAAATTGGTTTGTTACTGAAGATTTGCGAGAATATTTTTTTACAATAAAAAAAGCCTGATAGAACTAGATATCCAAAAACAAATTACTCCTGAAGAATTTAAAAAGCATAATTTTACAAAAAAATATTTTTTTTCTTGGAGAAGATCATGATGAACTGCTGGAACTTGAAAAATGAAATAAGAAAAAGCGGTTGGAGATGGAAATATAAGTCTTTTATTTGCAAACGAAGGAAGTTTGGAAGTGTTTTTCGGCAAACTGCAATAAGGCAAAAAGCGGCTGAAGTGTTGCTTAGAAAGAGACGGACTTACATTAAAAGGATGCAGTTTCATTTGGAGATGGATTGAATGACTATGAATTGATAACAGAAACTGGTCTTGGATTTGCGATGGGAAATTCGATTTATTTGTCTGCTTGAAAAAAATTAACAGATACGGAAGTTATTGAAAGTAATGCTGAAGATGGGAATGGCAAAAAAATTAAGAGAATTATTTAATTTATAAAAATATAAAAAAATAGGAAAGGGAGTTTATGTATAAAGCAGTTATCAGTGATTTGGATGGAACTTTACTATGCAGAGGGCATCATGTTACAAAAATTTACTAAAGATGTGATAAAGGAAATAATAGAGAAAAGGAATAAACTTTTATATTGCTTCAGGTAGAAGTTTATGACCAGATTGGGTATATAACTGAGCAGACTTTGAGGTAAAAAAATTCTATTATACTGCAAATGGCGCAAGAATCTTTGATGCAGATGGAAATATGATTTATGAAAAAAAGGGATTGCCAAAAAGAAGCGGCAGAGGCAATCTTGGGGACTGGATTATGAAAGCATACTGAAGGTTCACATTTAAACATTTTTTTCAGGGAAATGACTGGATTATTACAAAGGAACAGCTCAAAAAGTGTATGACAGAATTTCAAGGGATGTAAAAGTTGACTTTTAAGGAAGTTCCAAAAGGATGAATTAAAAGAACTTGGATATTTTAAAAAATATTTCTACATTGGAGAACATGAGCAGCTTTTACAAACTTGGAAAAAAAGCCATCTTGAAAAATAAGAAAACGATGTAAATGTTATTTTTGTTACCGATTATTGTATGGAAATTATGGCAAAAAGGAGCAAATAAGGGTGCAGCGGCAAAAATTTCTGTTAGAAAGGGAAGGCTTGGAATTGAAGGATGCGATAGCTTTTTGGTGATGGTGAAAATGATTTTGAAATGCTTACAATGGTTGGGAAAAGGTTATGCGATGGGAAATTCCATTGACAGATTAAGAAAAACTGCTGCCAACGGATTTTGAATTTGTTCAATCAAATACGGAAGATGGAGAAGCTGTGAAATTACAGGAACTGTTCTTGGAAAGAGCAAAAAAATATTTAATAATTAAAAAAATCTCTTTAAATTAAAAAATATATTATACTAAACTCTATTTAAAAAAAGTTATATTTATATTTATTTTTGCTAACAAGGGTCTTGACCCCTTGTAAAGAAAATTCATAGCCAGTTTGCTGTTTAAACGGGAAATATAGTAAAACTGATTTAAAAACTGAACTCACAAGTTATGACTATTTCTTAAGTTTATATGATTTTTTTAAGAGTTTAATTTTGAATGGGATTCAAGTATAGTATTAGATAATCTTAAAGTTGAATACTTAAAAAAATTGAATATCTAAAGTTTTTCTAGAAATTAAAAATATCAAAATTTATTGTGAAATATGAAAATTTCTAATTTTTTTAGTAGAAATTGCATCCACATCATATTGTTTCAATTCACCTTTGAGAATTATTTTTTTAAATCATAATAAGCCGCAACTCCTATCATAGCCGCATTATCAGTACAATATTCCATTTTTGGAAAAATGAACTTGAATTTGCTCATTTTCATCAGTCTTTTAAATTTGTAAATTCTGAAAAATTTTTTTCACGAAGCCGTTTATTTGCAGAAACACCACCTGCAACAAGTATCGTTTTCACATTCTTTTTCCTTTACAGCCATCAAAAATTTTTATCATATAGCACATTTACAATAATTTCCTGAAGCGATTTTGCAATATCTTCCTTTGAAATTGGATTACCTTTCATATTTTTGGCTATTTACATAATTAGTTATAAAAGTTTTTATCCCGCTAAAACTAAAAATTGTAGCCATCAACTTTTGGTTTTTATTCTTAGAAATATCTTCACCATTTACTGATAGTCTATCAATATGCGGACCTCCAGGATATTCCAGTCCCAATATTCTAGCGATTTTGTCATAAGTTTCTCCAACTGCATCATCTAATGTTTCACCAAGCAAATCAGTGATTATTTTTCCATTTTCTTCATAAATATAATATAGGTTTGTATGTCCGCCTGACACGACTAGCGATATTGCAGGCAATTTTACATCGTTGTCGATGAAACTTGAGAAAATATGTCCATTAATGTGATTTACTGGAATCAATGGAATATTATTGGCATAACTTAGGGATTTTGCAAACATTAAGCCTACAAGCAAAGATCCAATAAGTCCAGGAGTGTTCGTTACAGCGATATAATCAATATCACTTAATTTACAGCTGGCTTTTTCCAGAGCTTCAGTAAATACTGGTAAAATATTTTCTATATGGTGCCGTGAGGCAATTTCAGGCACTACACCGCCAAATTCCTTGTGAATGTCAATTTGTGTGGAAATAATGTTACTTAAAATTTTTTTCCCATCCTCAACAACTGCAACGGAAGTTTCATCACAAGATGATTCAAATGCAAGTATTTTCATAATTTTTCTCTCTTTCTTTTTTTATTATTTGAGAGTGCATATAATTTTGTATAAATGTATAACAAACCTAATGATATAAGGTTTTTTTAGTTTATTTACACAAAAAGTTTACACTTTTCTTTTTATATAGAATCATTTGATAATTTATAAACTATGTAATTATTGGTAAAATTTTTATTTTTTTATAAAAATCTTTTAATATTAAAATCTTGAATAAATAAAATTAAGTCTGTTAATTGTATTCTTTAACAATTTTATTAAATACAGTTTCTACCGAGATTCCAGTCATGCAATCTGTATATTTTTTTGGAAATTTATCATCTCCGTAAAGTGAATGTGGTGGACAGCTTTGGATTATTCAGTAAAAAAAGTATTTTTTTCAAAGGAAAAATAATTTTGGATCAGTCGGTCCAAAAAAATACAAAAAGTCTTGGCTTTTTACAGCTCTGGCTATATGAAATGGGCCTGAATCATTTGCAACAGCCACTTTTTGCATATTTTCAATAATATTCCGCTTTCCTTAAAGGAAATTTTTCCCGCACAAATCAATAATTTGTCCATCTTTCATCGCCTTTTACAACATTTGCATCTTCTTTCCCACCAATCACAAAAATTCTCAATTTCTCCTCATTATTTACAAATTTATTTTTTTATTTTCCAAAAATTTTTGCCAATTCATCATAATAAGGCCACTTTTTTTCGTAAACTTAGAGGCTCCAGGAGCTAGCACGAAATATTTTCCATCTTTTAAATTATATTTTTTTACAAATTTCTCTTCAGATTGCTTGTCAATATAAAAATTCCAGATTATCTCCAAGTCCATTTTTTTTATATTTTTCATCAGAAAAAATTTATTCCCAATTTCTTTAAAAGCCTGTAAAATAACTTTCAACAATTGTGCAATCTGCATTATAAGTTATAATTTTTGCCTTCACAAGAATAGTTTTTCCACCATTTTCTTTTTTGTATCGGCAATATTGAGTATGCCTGTTTTTCAAGACTTTTTTTCCAATAATTTCTAGACAAAAAAATTTAGAATGAAGATCAATGACATAATCATAATTTTCTGTTTTTAGTCTATTTATCATATCTTTTATATATTTCTCGGTCTTTACTTTTCTTTTTATCAAAAATTATCAAATTCCTAATTTCAGGATTTAACGAAATTGCTTTTAGAAAAAGTATCATAAACTGCAAAAATCTATTACAGCCTTTTGGATATTTCTCTTTAATTGCCCTTATTACTGGAGTTGTAAGCACTACATCCCCAAATGAGACTAAATCTTATTATTAATATTTTCATATTTTTTTCCTCTTCTAAAGTCTAATATTTTACTCGGTTTCTTTAAATTGAGCAAAGATTCCTGCAAAATATCTATAAATTTTGATTTATGTTACTTTCATGTTATTTTTATAATTTAAAACTATTATTAGTCAAGTGTTTTTTTCTTTCTAAAAAAATAGAATAAAAATATAATTTTTATTTTTTTCAAATGGGATTTAGTATTAAATCCTAAATTTATATGATTTTTAATAGTTTAATTTTGAAATGAAATTCGAGTGTAAAATAAAAAAATGTAGCCATCTAACTACATTTTATAAAAAAATACCCACATTAATGCAAGTACGACTTAATTAATATAATGGTGCCTAGAAGAAGATTCGAACTTCCGACCCTACGGGTATGAACCGTATGCTCTAGCCAACTGAGTCTATCTAGGCATTTGGTGGCGGGAGCTGGATTTGAACCAACGACCTTCGGGTTATGAGCCCGACGAGCTACCATGCTGCTCTATCCCGCGACAATGAAAGTTTTTATTAAGTGGTGCCTCGGGCCGGACTTGAACCGGCACGGGATAAATTCCCACAGGATTTTTAAGTCCCATGCGCTCTACCGATTTCGCCACCAAGGCATATTTACTTAAAAAGTAAACTTACAAATAAGATTATACAGTATTTTTTTAAATTTGTCAACAACTTTTTTTCTAGATTTTTTTAGTTAAAGTGGTAAAAATACATTATAAGATATTTTTTTAGATCTCTCAAAAAAATTAAATTAATAAAAAAGCTAAACAAATTTAATGAACTTAAACTTCAGCCTGCTTATAAAGATTACTTTAAAAGCTAAGTTTAAAGTTATGATAATTTTACTCAAATCCTAGTTTTACTCAATTTTTATTAGTTTGGTTTTTAAGGAGATTCGAGTATATATAAATGAAAATTTTAGAATTACAGGATTTTTGGAAAAGGGAGAGTATGTGAAAAATGTATAAAATATTTAAAGATGTAAGTTACAAGTTGCTTCAAGAGGGTGAAAAACTTTGAAATTAGGGGTATTGAGTATGATTCACGGAAAAATCGAAAAAGGATTTTTGTATTTGTGGCAATGACAGGAAGTGCTGTGGATGGGCATGATTTTATTCAAAAGGCTATTGATAGCGGGAGCTAAAAATGATTGTTTGTGAAAAAGGATGTAAATGTAAAAAGAGTATAGAAAATGCTGATTCTGTAACTTTTGTTCAAGTGGAAGATATACGTAAAAAAATTAGGAATAATCGCTTCAAATTATTACGATTATCCGCAAAAATAAAAATAAAAAAATAGTTGGAATTACAGGAACAAATGGTAAAAACTACATCGAGCTTTTATTTTGGAAAAATATTTCTGGAAAAAAACAACTAGAATAGGAACTACTGGAAATCGTATTTTAGATGAAGAGTTTGAAACAGTTAATACAACTCCAGAATCATTGGAATTGATAAAATTAATAGATAAAAGTGTAAAAAAAGGTGCAGATTACTTTATAATGGAAGTAAGTTCCCATGCCCTTCAAATTGGACGTGTGGATATGCTTAAATTTGATTCTGCAATATTTACTAACTTGACACAAGACCACCTTGATTTTCATAAAACTATGGAAAATTATTTTAATGCCAAGAAAAAAATATTTTTCAATGCTGAGAAATAATGGTGCAGGAATAGTTAATATTGACGATAAATATGGGGAAAAAAATTTATTCTGAAAAAAAGATGGAAATAACGATTATATTTCTATAAGTATAAAAATGAAGAAGTTTGATGTGTGGGGAGATATTTTTAAATTATACAAATCATGGAATGAAAAATAAAAAAATAAATTTGGATAATTATTTTGAAAGAAGAAACCTTATAAAAAAATAAAGATGAAGAAGAATACAAATTTGAAATAGAATTAGTGGGAGAATATAATTTGTATAATGTTCTTGGCTGTGTTGCCAGCGCATTGTCGCTTAGGGGCAAAAAAATGGATTTTATTGTGAAAAAATTACAGGAAATGCCATCAGTTCCAGGAAGATTTGAGACAATAAAAAATGATCTGGAAGCAAGAATTGTAGTGGATTTTGCACATACGGATGACGGGCTTTTAAACATTGGAAAAACCTTAAAGCAAATTACAGATAATCAAGTAATAACAATATTTGGCGCAGGTGGCGACAGAGATCACGACAAACGTCCAAAGATGGCAAAAGCGGCAACAAAAATTTAGTGATTACATCATTTTAACATCAGACAATCCTCGTACAGAAAACCCTGTAAAAATTTTGGCAGATATAGAAAAAGGGCTTATTGCTGAAAAATATCCATTTGACAAATATATAATTATTTCCGATAGGGAAAAGGCAATAAGATATGGAATGAGACTTCTTCAAAAGGGAGATAGCCTTTTAATCGCAGGAAAAGGACATGAAACTTATCAAATAATTGGAAATGAAAAAAACACATTTTGATGATAGGGAAGTAGTAAGAAAAAAATTTTTGGCTGGGAAATAAAAAAATAACAAACAAAAATAAAACTGTACTTATAACTAAATTTAACATACCTAAAAAAATATTAAATAAAAATCTTTTTATAGCCCTTTGACAAAAGGGCTATTTTAGTATAAAAATATTTAGGTTAGAACTCATAACTAAATTTTTAAAAAAATATATTTTTTTGAAAAGAATATATTTGAAGTGAATTTTAGAGTAAATCGACATACTTAAAATGGGTATGCACTTATGTTTGATAAAGTGGCTTACAGGAAAAAGCAGGAAAAAGTAATAAAAAAACTTTGTCAAATTGGGCTTTATCAAATGTAGATTGAAGAAATGAGCTTTTATAAAAAAAGTTTTAGTTTTGAAAAATAACGCGAGAATAAATATATAAATCAAAGAAATTTGAGAGGAGGAAAACAGATGCCTACTATTAATCAATTAGTAAGATTTGGTAGAAGTACAACTGAGAAAAAGAAAAAATCACCTGCATTGAAAGGTAATCCACAAAAAAGAGGGGTTTGTGTAAGAGTATATACAACTACACCTAAAAAACCGAACTCAGCCTTAAGAAAGGTAGCAAGGGTTAAATTAGTAAATGGAATTGAAGTTACTGCTTATATTCCAGGAATCGGACACAACTTACAAGAACACAGTATCGTTCTTTTAAGAGGAGGAAGAACAAAGGATTTGCCAGGGGTTAGATATAAAATAATCAGAGGAGCATTGGATACAGCAGGAGTTGTAAACAGAAAACAAGGTAGATCAAGATACGGAGCTAAAAAAGGGTAATTAATTTTTAAAAAAGTAAGGAGGACAAATAAGTGTCAAGAAGAAGAAGAGCGGAAAGAAGAGATGTATTACCAGATTCTCAATTTAACGATAAAGTAGTAACTAAATTCATCAATGGATTAATGAAAGACGGGAAAAAATCATTAGCTGAACATATTTTTTATACAGCATTGCAACAAATAACTGAGGAAACTCAAGAAGAAGGAATCGAAGTATTCAGAAGAGCAATGGAAAAACGTAAGACCTCAATTAGAAGTAAGATCTAGAAGAATCGGAGGGCTACTTACCAAGTACCAGTTGAAGTTAGAAAAAGAAAGACAGCAAACTTTAGCAATCAGATGGTTAGTTAGATACACAAGAGAAAGAAAAGAATACGGAATGGTAAACAAATTGAAAAAAAGAATTAATTGCAGCCGCTAATAATGAAGGTGGATCAATTAAGAAAAAAAGAAGATACATATAAAAATGGCTGAAGCAAATAGAGCATTCGCACATTATAAATGGTAATCTTAAATTTGCTTGATGAAATATTAAGTATGCAAAAATATTTGATATTTATATTTTTTTACAAAAATTCATTTTTTTCAGAATTGAATTTATAAAAAAATATAATAATCAGGGTAGGAACTATCCAAAGAGCTTTGGTAAATATATATAAATATATTTTCCAAGCAGTCTCTGATTTTTAGAAGTTAGAGCAGTTTACATACACTTCTTTTTAAAAAAGAAGTTTACAATATAAGGAGGAAAAATTAAATGGCAAGAAAAAGTTGCTTTGAAGGATACTAGAAATATTGGTATCATGGCACATATAGATGCTGGAAAAACAACTACTACTGAAAGAATCTTGTTCTATACAGGAGTAAACCATAAAATCGGAGAAGTTCACGAAGGAGCTGCTACGATGGATTACATGGAACAAGAACAAGAAAGAGGAATTACAATTACATCACCTGCAACAACAGCATTCTGGAATGGTCATAGAATTAATATAATAGATACACCAGGCCACGTTGACTTTACAGTTGAAGTAGAAAGATCATTAAGAGTACTAGATGGATCTGTTGCTGTATTCTCAGCAGTTGATGGAGTTCAACCACAATCAGAAACTGTTTGGAGACAAGCAGACAAATATAACGTACCAAGAATGGCATTTTTAAACAAAATGGATAGAGTTGGTGCAGACTTTGATATGTGTATAAACGATATTAAAGAAAAATTAGGTGGAAACGGTGTACCAATTCAATTACCAATTGGTGCAGAAGATAATTTTGAAGGAATTATCGATCTAGTAACAATGAAAGAGTATTTATTTAAAGATGAAACTATGGGAGCTGACTATGAAATAGTTGATATAAGAGCTGAATTAGCAGATGAAGCTCAAGCAGCTAGAGAACATATGATTGAATCTGTAGTTGAAACTGACGATGATTTGATGGAAAAATACTTTGGTGGAGAAGAAATCACTGAAGAAGAAATCAAAAAAGCATTAAGAGTTGCTACAATTGCTGGAACTGTTGTACCAGTATTATGTGGAACAGCATTTAAAAACAAAGGGATTCAACCATTACTTGATGCAGTAGTTGCCTACATGCCATCACCAGTGGATATTAACGGAGGAAAAGTAAACGGAACTGATCCTAAGACTGAAGAACCTATCCAAAGAACAATCTCAGATGATGAACCATTCTCAGCATTGGCATTTAAAATCATCACAGATCCATTCGTTGGAAGATTATCATTCTTCAGAGTTTATTCAGGAGTATTGGAAAAAAAGGATCTTATGTATTAAACTCAACTAAAGGTAAAAAAGAAAGAATGGGAAGATTGCTTCAAATGCACGCTAACAAGAGAGAAGAACTTGATATAGTTTATTCTGGAGATATAGCTGCTGCAGTTGGATTAAAGGATACTACAACAGGAGATACATTGTGTGCTGAAAATGCGCCAATTATCCTAGAAAAAATGGAATTCCCTGATACAGTTATTCAAATAGCTGTTGAACCAAAAACAAAAGCTGACCAAGAAAAAATGGGAACAGCACTTTCAAAACTTGCTGAAGAAGATCCAACATTTAAAGTTACAACTAACCAAGAAACTGGACAAACATTGATTTCTGGAATGGGAGAACTACATTTGGAAATCATCGTAGATAGAATGAAACGTGAATTTAAAGTTGAAGCAAATGTTGGTAAACCACAAGTTGCTTATAGAGAAACAATTAATGGCGCAACAGATGTTGAAGAAAAATATGCTAAACAATCTGGAGGACGTGGACAATATGGACATGTTAAGATGAAAGTTGAAAGTCTAATCATGGAAAAAGGATATGAATTTATTAATGAAATTACTGGAGGAGTTTATTCCAAGAGAATATATTCCAGCAGTAGATAAAGGAATCCAAGAAGCATTAGAAGTTTGGGGTTGTTGCAGGATACCCAGTTCAAGATATAAAAGTTACATTATACGATGGATCTTACCATGAAGTCGATTCATCAGAAATGGCATTTAAAAATTGCAGGATCTATGGCAATCAAAAAAAGGACTTAGAGTTTTGCTAACCCAGTATTATTGGAACCAATCTTCAAAGTAGAAGTTACTACTCCAGAAGAATACATGGGAGATGTTATTGGTGACTTAAACTCAAGAAGAGGACAAGTTTCAGGAATGACTGACAGAAATAATGCAAAAAATTATTGATGCAGAAGTACCTTTATCACAAATGTTCGGTTATGCAACTGACTTGAGATCAAAAAAACACAAGGAAGAGCATCTTATTCAATGGAATTTGAAAAAAATATGTAGAAGTTCCAAAAAAATATTGCTCAACAAGTAATTGATGAAAGACAAGGAAAATAGCCAAAAAAATAAAATAGAATCTTAAAAAAATTAAAATTAAAGAAATAATGGAGGAAGAATTAAAATGGCAAAAAGCTAAATTCGAGAGAAGTAAACCACACGTAAACATAGGAACAATTGGTCACGTTGACCACGGTAAAACAACAACAACAGCAGAATTTCAAAAGTATTACTGAAAAAGGGTTACTGAAAAAGTTGATTTTGAAAAACATTGACCAAGCTCCTGAAGAAAGAGAAAGAGGAATTACAATTAACACAGCTCACATTGAGTATGAAACAGAAAAAGACACTACGCTCACGTAGACTGTCCAGGACATGCTGACTATGTAAAAAAATATGATTACAGGGGCAGACTCAAAATGGATGGAGCTATCTTAGTAGTATCAGCAGCAGATGGTCCAATGCCTCAAACAAGAGAACACATCTTGTTGGCAAGACAAGTAGGTGTACCTTACATCGTAGTATACTTGAATAAAGTAGATATGGTAGATGACTAAGAATTATTAGAATTAGTAGAAATGGAAGTAAGAGAATTATTAAACGAATACGGATTCCCAGGAGATGACGTATCAGTAATCAAAGGATCATCATTAGGAGCATTAAATGGAGAACAAAAATGGATAGATGCAATTGTAGAATTGATGGATGCAGTGGATGAATATATTCCAACACCAGAAAGACCAATTGACCAACCATTCCTTTATGCCAATTGAAGATGTATTCACAATTACAGGAAGAGGAACAGTAGTAACAGGAAGAGTAGAAAGAGGAGTAGTAAAAGGTTGGGAGAAGAAGTAGAAATCGTAGGAATTAAACCAACTTCAAAAAAACTACAGTAACAGGAGTAGAAATGTTCAGAAAATTATTAGATTCAGGACAAAGTTTGGAGATAATATAGGAGCATTATTAAGAGGAACTAAGAAAGAAGAAGTGGAAAGAGGACAAGTACTTGCTAAAACCAGGAACAATCACTCCACATACAGGATTTAAATCAGAAGTATACGTATTGACAAAAAGATGAAGGAGGAAGACATACTCCATTCTTTACAGGATACAAACCACAATTCTATTTCAGAACAACTGATATTACAGGAGAAGTAAACTTACCAGAAGGTGTAGAAATGGTAATGCCTGGAGATAATATTGAAATGACAGTAGAATTGATTCACCCAATTGCAATGGAAGAAGGATTAAGATTTGCGATTAGAGAAGGTGGAAGAACAGTAACTTCAGGAGAAGTTGCAACTATTACTAAATAGTTTTAAACAGTAAATTTCTTAAAATATGGAAAAAAATATTGCAGATAATCAAAATATTTGTTATAATATTTAGAAATGTAATAGGAAATAGTTCAAGTTAAATAAAAGGAGAGATTAGATTTTGATAATCTAATTTCTCTGATTATTAAAAAAACAAGGTAAAATAAACAGGAGGAAAGACTTTGGATAAAATAAGAATATATTTACAATCTTATGATCACAAACTGTTGGATCAATCTGCTAAAAATTGCAGAAGTAGCTAAGAAAAATGGTTCAGAATTAGCAGGACCACTTCCATTACCTACAAAAAAATTAAAAAAATATACAGTTTTAAGATCAGTTCACGTAAATAAAGATTCAAGAGAACAATTTGAAATGAGAATTCACAGAAGATTTGTAGAAATTAAAAATTCTAATCAGCAAATCGTAAATGCATTAGCATCATTAAACTTGCCATCAGGTGTGGGAGTTGAAATTAAGCAATCGTAAGGCTTTAGTACAAGTTGGCAAAAAGATTGTCAACCAATATATTAAGGAGGAAAAATAAAAAATGATATTAGGTAAAAAAATCGGAATGACACAAATTTTTGAAAATGAAAAATTAATTCCAGTTACAGTAATCGAAGCAGGAACTAACTTCATTACACAAATTAAAACAGAAGAAAAAGAAGGATATAACGCTATCACATTAGACTATGGAGATAAAAAAGAAAAAAATACTACTAAAACCATTATTAGGTGTATTTAAAAAAAGCAGGAGTTACTCCAAAAAGATTTCTTAAGGAATTTAAAGTAAATTAATCCAAATTGACTTTACATTAGGACAAGAAATTAAAGTAGACGATAGAAGGTATCGAATTTGTTGATATTTCTGGAACTTCAAAAGGTAAAGGAACTGCAGGAGTTATGAAAAAGACATAACTTTGGTGGAAACAGAGCTTCACAGGGGTTTCAAGAAACCATAGACTTGGAGGTTCTAACGCAGGAGGAGCTGCATCAAACAGTAACGTACCTAAAGGTAAAAAATGGCTGGAAGATTAGGGAGCTGAAAAAGTAACAGTTCAAAAACTTGCAAGTTATTAAATTTGATGTAGAAAAACAGTCTTTTATTAGTAAAAAGGTGCTGTTCCAGGACCAAAAAAACGGGTTCTTAGTAATCAAAAAAATCGGTAAAAATATTAATAGGAAAGAGAGGAGGATAACATGCCAGTTTTAAATATATATAAATTAGACGGTTCACAAGCAGGAACTGTGGAAGTAAATAACGAAATTTTTGGAATTGAACCAAATAAACACGTAATGCACGAAGTTTTAGTAGCAGAATTAGCTGAAGCAAGACAAGGTTCTGCCTCAACAAAAACAAGAGCAGAAGTAAGAGGTGGAGGAAGAAAACCTTTTTAGACAAAAAAAGGAACAGGTAGAGCAAGACAAGGTTCTACAAGAGCGCCACACATGGTAGGTGGAGGAGTTGTTCACGGACCAAAACCTAGAAATTATGCTAAAAAAAGTAAATAAAAAAAGTTAGAAGATTGAGCTTTTAAGATCAGCCTTTTAGCACAAAAAAATTAGTGAAGGAAATGTAATCGTATTAGATGATTTCGCTTTGGAAACACCAAAAACAAAAACATTTATTGATTTCGCAAAAGCATTAAATTTTGACGGTGTAAAACAATTATATGTAACAAATGACGATACTGATACTGTAGATAGAGATTACTTTTATACTTATCTACTAGAAATATTGAAAAAGTTGCAGCAATTAATACAAGAGACTTTAAGCGTTTACTGGTTAATCAAAACAAGATAAAGTAGTCTTAACTAAAGAAGCTTTCTTGCAACTATCGAGGAGGTGTTAGCATAATGCATATTACTGATATTATCAAAAAAACCTGTAATTAATACAGAAAAAGCTAGAACTTTGCTAGAAAATAATGAATATGTTTTTCATCGTTGATAAAAAGAGCAAATAAACTTCAAATTAAAGAAGCAGTTGAAAAATTATTCAATGTAAAAAGTTCAAGGTGTAAATACTTTTAAACATCAAACCAAAAAAATAAAAAGATTCAGAATGTCAATGTATAAAAACATCTGCTATCAAAAAAAGCAATTGTTAAATTAAAGGCTGGAGAATCAATTACGATTTTACGAAGGATAATTAATACATAAAATTTATTTTGATTTTTGAAATTTAATTTTAAAAAAGTAAAATAAATAAATTTTTTGTGGAAATTATTTAATAAAAATGCTATAATAAACAAGTTATGTAAAATATAGAAATTTATAATAATTATTTTTTTAAGAATATAAAATATTAAAATTAGGAAGTGAGGGAACGCAAGTTATGCCAATAAAAAAATTAAAACCGATAACTAGTGGGACACGGCATATGTCGATATTAGTTAATAAGGACTTAGATAAAGTAAGACCTGAAAAATCTCTAGTTGAACCGTTAAATTCATCTTACGGAATTGACAACTATGGACATAGAACAGGTAGAAACAGACATAAAGGACACAAAAGATTATATAGAGTAATAGACTGGAAAAAGAAATAAAAATTGAGTGCCTGCAAAAGTTGCAACTCTTGAATATGATCCAAACAGAACTGCAAATATCGCATTATTACATTATGTTGATGGAGAAAAAAGATATATCTTAGCTCCAAACGGACTTAAAAAAGGTGATGTTGTATTAGCAGGAGAAGGTGCAGACATTAAACCTGGAAATGCATTGAAATTAAAAGACTTGCCAGTAGGGACAGTTATTCACAATGTAGAACTTATGCCTGGTAAAGGTGGACAGTTAGCAAGATCTGCAGGAACACTGCAAGACTTGTTGCAAAAGAAGGAACTTACTGCCACGTGGAATTACCATCTGGAGAATTAAGACTGATTCACAAAAGAATGTATGGCAACAGTTGGAGCAGTAGGAAATTCTGAACATTCATTAGTATCATTAGGAAAAAGCTGGAAGAAATAGACACTTAGGAAGAAAAACCTCACGTTAGAGGGATCTGTAATGAACCCTGTGGATCACCCACACGGAGGAGGAGAAGGAAGATCTCCAATAGGTAGAAAAATCACCAGTTACACCTTGGGGTAAAACCTACACTTGGTAAGAAAACTAGAGGTAAAAAAACCTAGTGACAAATTCATTGTTAGAGGTAGAAAAAAATAATTGTTTAAAAAAATTAGTTTAATATCCAAAAATATATTAATGAAATTTTTTTAAATGAAAAACGTAGAAATGGACTGTGCCAGTCAAAAATATCTGAATAGAAGTTTGACTGAATATAAAAAAATATTGCTTGATACATGGAATTAGATAAATGAAATGTATTGAGTAACATTTCTCGATTTAAAAAAATGAAATAAGGAGGAAAGAATGGCTCGTTCATTAAAAAAAGGACCTTTTGTTGATGCATATTTATTAGAAAAAAATAGAAGCATTGGGAGGTAAAAAAACAAGTTATTAAAAACATGGTCTAGAAGATCAACTATATTCCCTCAATTTATTGGACATACTTTTGCTGTATATAACGGTAAAAAACATATACCTGTATATGTTACTGAGGAAATGGTTGGGCACAAATTAGGTGAATTTGCACCAACTAGAACTTTCTATGGACATGGAAAAGATGCGAAAAAAGCTAAATAATTAGAGAAATTAAGAGTTAAAAGACAAGAATTAATAGATATACATTGGAAAGGAGAGGACTTTGAATGGCAGTTGTAGCTAAATTGAAATACCAAAGATTAAGCCCTCAAAAAGCAAGATTAGTTGCTGATATTGTAAGAGGGAAAAATGCATTGCAAGCATTGAACATTTTAAGATTTACAAATAAAAAAGCGGCATTATATATAGAAAAAACATTAAGATCAGCAATTGCAAATGCTGAACACAATAATAATATGGATCCTGATAAATTATTTATTTCAAAAATATTAATTGACAAAGGACCAGTATTAAAGAGAATCAGCCCAAGAGCAATGGGAAGAGCTGATATTATCAGAAAACCAACAGCTCACATCACAGTAGAAGTTGATGAAAAAGTAGATTAATTTAGACAAATAAGGAGGTAAGTCTGTGGGACAAAAAGTAGATCCTAGGGGGATAAGATTAGGAATCACAAGAACTTGGGATTCAAAATGGTTCGCTGAGGGGAAAGAATACGTAGATAATTTTCATGAAGATTTAAAAATAAAAAAATATATTAAGAAAAACTATTACCATGCAGGGATTTCTTCTATTCAAATAGAAAGAACATCGCCTACAGAAGTAGCAGTTATTATAGAAACTGGAAAAGCTGGAATTTTAATTGGTAGAAAAGGTCAAGAAATCGAAGCTTTAAAAGTAAAATTGGAAAAATTGACTGGTAAAAGAGTTCAAATTAAAGTACAAGAAATCAAAAATCCTAATAAAGATGCTCAATTGGTAGCAGAAAGCATTGCAACAGCAATTGAAAAAAGGGTTGCTTATAAAAGAGCAGTTCAGCAAGCTATTCAAAGAGCAGAAAAAGCTGGGATTAAAGGAATTAAAGTTATGGTATCGGGAAGATTGAATGGTGCCGAAATTGCAAGAAGTGAATGGACACTTTCAGGAAGAGTACCACTACATACTTTAAGAGCAGATGTTGATTACGCAACAGCTACTGCACACACTACATACGGTGCTTTAGGATTAAAAGTATGGATATTTAATGGTGAAGTTCTTTCTACTACAAAGGAAGGAGAAAACGAATAATATGTTAATACCTAAAAGAACGAAATATAGAAAACAGTTCAGAGGAAAAATGGGTGGTGTAGCAACTAAAGGAAACAAAGTTGATTTTGGTGAATTTGGACTTGCCGCTAAAGAATTTGGTTGGATTACTTCAAGACAAATTGAGGCTTGTAGGGTAACAATCAACAGAACGTTTAAAAGAGAAGGTAAAATTTGGATTAGAATATTCCCTGATAAACCTTATACTAAAAGACCTGAAGGAACAAGAATGGGTAAAGGTAAAGGTAATACAGAAGGTTGGGTAGCAGTAGTTAAAAAAGATAAAGTAATGTTTGAAGTTGGCGGAGTATCTGAAGAAAAAGCCAAAGAAGCATTAAGAAAAGCTGGACATAAACTACCTATAAAAGTTAAATTTGTTAGAAAAGAAGAAGTAGGTGGTGATAAGTAATGACAATTAACGAAATTAGAGAATTATCATTGGAAGAATTGAAGTTAAAGTAAATGAATTGAAACAAGAATTATTTAATTTAAAATTTCAAAAAAACTCTTGGACAATTACAAAACACTGCTAAAATACGAGATGTTAAAAGAACAATAGCAAGATTAAAAAACTGTTGTAACTGAAAAAACTGGTAAATAGGAGGATCAAGAGTGGAAAAATAAAAAGAAACGAAAGAAAAGTAAGAGAAGGAATCGTTGTTTCTAATAAAATGGATAAAACTGTAGTTGTTCTTGAAGAAACAATGAAATTACATAAACTTTATAAAAAGAGAGTAAAAACTTCTAAAAAAATATAAAGCACACGATGAAAACAATGAATGTGGAATCGGAGATAGAGTGCAAATTATGGAAACTAGACCATTAAGTAAAGATAAAAAGATGGAGAGTTGTTACAATCTTAGAAAGAGCTAAATAGTTCTATTTTTATCAATAAAAATTAAAAATAATATTTTTATTTTCAATATTAAAAAGCAAATAGCGTGAGTTAATATTTGAGAGGAGGAAATTTTAAAATGGTTCAACAACAAACGATGCTTAATGTCGCTGATAACACTGGAGCTAAAAAATCATGGTTATTAGAGTATTAGGTGGATCAAGAAGAAGATTCGGTAAAAATAGGAGACATCGTAGTAGCAACTGTAAAAAGAAGTTTATACCAAACGGAAACGTTAAAAAAAGGTGATGTAGTTAAAAGCTTTGTAATCGTTAGAACAAGAAAAAGAATTGAAAAAGAGCAGATGGTTCATATATAAAATTTGATGACAATGCGGCAGTTATTTTAAATACTGCATTAGAAGTAAGAGGGACAAGAATCTTTGGACCTGTAGCAAGAGAATTAAGAGCTAAAAACTTTATGAAAATAGTTTCTCTAGCACCAGAAGTATTATAGGAAGGAGAGTTTAAACGTGGCTAAACCAAACTTAAAAATCAGTACCTAGAAAAATTACATGTTAAAACTGGAGATACAGTTATTGTAATTAGCGGTAGATCAAAAGATTTGTTACGTAATGAAAACAGTACACAAACTGGAGATAAAGGAAAAATTGGAAAAGTATTAAAAGTTTTCCCTAAAACTGGAAAAATAATTGTTGAGGGTGTAAATATCAAAAAGACATATTAAACCTAATGCGATGAACCCACAAGGCGAAGTTGTAGAAAGAGAAATGCCAATTTTCTCATCTAAAAGTAATGCTTTTGGGATGAAACAGCAGGAAAAACCTACAAGAGTAAGAAAAGAAATAAGAGATGGAAAAAGTAAGAATATCAGTTGTATCTGGTAATGAAATATAATATTTTAGAGAGGAGGATGTAATAAATGGCTGAAAAAAATATTCCAAGATTACAAAAATTATATAAAAGATGAAATCGTTTCGTCATTAATGAAAGAATTAAATCTATCTAACATTATGCAAGTACCTAAACTTGATAAAATAGTAGTTAATATGGGGATTGGAGAAGCAGCAAGCAACCCTAAATTAATAGATGCGGCTATTGTTGAATTAGCGCAAATTACAGGGCAGCAGCCTGTAGCAAGAGCAGTTTAGAAAAGTCAGAAGTTGGATTTAAATTAAGAGAAGGACAAAAAAATCGGAGCAAAAAGTTACATTAAGAAAAGAAAAATGTATGAATTTCTTTGATAGATTAATCAGCATTACTTTTACCAAGAGTAAGAGATTTTGAAGGTGTTTCACCTAAAGGATTTGATGGAAGAGGAAATTATACATTAGGATTAAGAGAACAAATCGTATTCCCTGAAATCGAAATTGATAAAGTAGATAAAATCTTTGGATTAGGAATCACAATTGTATCTACAGCAGAAAATGATGAGCAAGGAAGAGCTTTTATTAAAAAGCATTCGAATGCCGTTTGCAAAATAGTATTATTTTGAAGGAGGTGTAATTTAATCAATGGCTAAAAAAGCAATGGTTGAAAGAAACTTAAAAAGAGAAAAAACAGTTGATAAATATGCAGCTAAAAGAGCTGAATTAAAAGCAAGAGCTAAAAAAGGTGACAGAGAAGCAATTTTAGAATTATCTAAATTGCCTAGAAATGCTTCGCCTACAAGAGTTAGAAACAGATGTCAAATTAATGGAAGACCAAGAGGTTACATGAGAGAATTTGGTATTTCAAGAGTTATGTTCAGACAATTAGCAGGAGAGGAGTTATCCCAGGAGTAAAAAAATCAAGTTGGTAATATTTTGAGAGGAGGAAGAATTAATGTATTTAACAGATCCTATTGCTGATATGCTTACTAGAATCAGAAACGGAAACATGGCTAAACATGCACAAGTTGCAGTACCATTTTCAAAAATTAAAGAAAGTATAGCAAATATATTAAAAAATGAAGGATATATAAACGGTTACGAAATCAAAGAAGAAGGAGCTATAAAAAAATATAGTTGTATCTTTTAAAAAAACTGTAGATGGAGAAAGCTGTAATCAAAGGGTTAAAAAGAATATCAAAAACCTGGAAGAAGAGTTTACACATCTGTAGAAAGTTTACCTAAAGTATTAGGTGGATTAGGAATTGCCATTGTCTCAACACCACAAGGTGTTATTACAGACAAGGAATGCAGAAAGCATAATGTTGGTGGAGAAGTTCTTTGCTACGTGTGGTAATTTACGCATTTTATAAATTAGGAGGATAAACAATGTCAAGAATAGGTAACAAACCTATAACTATACCTGCTGGTGTTGAAGTTAAGCAGGATGGTCATACTTTTACTGTAAAAGGGCCAAAAGGGCAATTAGTAAGAGAATTAAGCAGTGAAATTAAAGTAAATATTGATGGTAATGAAATTACATTTGAAAGACCAAATGATTTACCAAGTATTAGAGCTCTTCATGGGACTACAAGAGCAAATTTAAACAATATGATTGTTGGAGTAAGTGAAGGATTTTCTAAAGGATTGGAATTAGTCGGAGTAGGATATAGAGTACAGGCTAGTGGAAAAAGGATTGACTTTATCTTTAGGATATTCACATCCAGTTGAAATTGAAGCAGTAGATGGAATTACTTTTAAAGTTGAAGGAAATACTAAAATTTCTGTTGAAGGAATTGACAAGCAATTAGTTGGACAAGTTGCTGCAAACATCAGAGCTAAGAGAGCGCCTGAACCTTACAAAGGAAAAGGAGTTAAATACGCTGACGAAGTAATTAGAAGAAAAGAAGGTAAGAAAGGATAGGAGGTAGATTTTAATGGTAAAAAAATTTGATAGAAATAAATTAAGACAAAAAAACATAGAAGTATTAGAAAAAAAATCGTTGGAACTGCTGAAAGACCTAGACTTGCTGTGTACAGAAGTTTACAAAATATCTTCGTTCAAGTAATTGATGATACAACAGGAAACACTTTAGTTTCTGCATCAACTATTGAAAAAAGGTGCTAAAATTGAAAAATGGTTCAAACATTGAAGCAGCTAAACAAGTTGGAGAAAGAATTGCTAAAAAGCATTAGATAAAGGAATTACTGCTGTTGTATTCGACAGAGGTGGATATATTTACACAGGAAGAATTAAAGCTGTGGCAGATGCTGCTAGAGAAGCAGGATTAAAATTCTAAAGATAAGGAGGATTTATTTTGGCTAGAGATAGAGATAACAGAGAAAGAGAAAGTGAATATAAAGAAAGACTTTTAAGAATAAGCAGAGTTTCTAAAACTGTTAAAGGAGGAAGAAGAATTTCATTCTCAGTATTAGCAGCTGTTGGAGACGAAAAAGGAAAAGTAGGTATCGGTTTAGGAAAAGCTAACGGTGTACCTGATGCAATTAAAAAAGCCATTGCAAACGCTAAGAAAAACCTAGTAAATGTTTCATTAAAAGGTGGAACATTACCACATGAGCAAATTGGTAAATATAATGCAACTAGCGTATTATTAAAACCAGCTTCAAAAGGGACAGGAGTTATTGCCGGTTCAGCAACTAGGGAATTACTTGAGTTAGCAGGTGTAACTGACGTGCTTACAAAAATTAGAGGTTCAAAAACTAAAGATAACGTTGCAAGAGCAACTTTAGAAGGTCTTAAAGCAATTACGTTCTCTTGAAGACGTAGCAAGACTTAGAGGAAAATCAGTTGAAGAAATTTTAGGATAATAGGTTAGGAGGTAAAATTAATGTCTAAAGTAAAAGTAACGCTTGTAAAAGGAATTAATGGAAGAAAGCCTAATCATGTTGCGACTGTAAAAATCACTGGATTAAGAAAAAAATCAGTCAAAGCGCAGTTCATAACAAAACTGCAGATATAGAAGGAAAAATTAAATTAGTTTCTTATTTACTTAAAGTAGAGGAGGTTTAAAGATAAATGAATCTTAATGAATTAAGACCTGCTGCTGGATCGAAAAGAGAAAGAAGAAGAGTAGGAAGAGGACACGGAACTGGTTGGGGTAAAAACAGCTGGTAAAGGTCATAACGGACAAAAAAACAAAGATCAGGTTCTTATGTATCACCAATATTTGAAGGTGGACAATGCCTATTATTAGAAGAATCCCTAAAAGAGGATTTTCTAATGCACCATTTAAAAAGATATTATAGCAATTACATTGGCTGATATTGTTGAAAGATTTAACGATGGAGATGTAGTTAGCTTTTAGAAACATTAGTTGAAAATGGAATAGTTAAAAACCCTAAATTTATTAAAAAAATATTCTGATGAAGCATTAAGAAATGTAAAAGGAAGAAGAGCTGTAAAAGAATACTTAAACTCAAATATTGAGGCTTATGTAAAAGAAAAAGAACTTACTAAAGTCTTTATTAAAAATTATAGGGAATACAGAAGTTAATAAAAAAATTAACTGTAAAAAGCGCACAGAATCTCAAAAAGCAGCTAAAGAATTAATCGAAAAAGCTGGAGGAAGTGTAGAATTATTAGAAATCAAATCATATTCAGCTAAAGCAGGAAATAATAAAAAAAGAAGATGGAGATAAGTAAGATTTAATATCTTGCTTTTTTTCTTCATACACTAAAGGAGTGGTAGAATTGACTCTAGCTGAAGCAGTATCAAGTAGGGTAAAAAGCTATTTTTTTAATATACCTGAGTTAGAAAAAAAGGGTAACGTTTACATTACTTATGATAATGGTTGCAAGAGTTGAATTCACATAGCAGTTCCTGGAATTAATACAGAAGCTTTTAAAAATTTCCAGCAAGGAAAATGCGATTGCTCAATTTTTTTAAATTTATTTTCGGGTGAGCTGTTGAAAGAGCCTTCAATTTTTGCGTTGGGAATTGTCCCTTACATTAATGCTTCCATTGTATTTCAATTATTAGGAGTAATTTTCCCTAAAAATAGATGAAATGCAAAAAGGAAGGTGGAAAAAGAAAGAGATAAAAATAACTCAGTGGTCAAGATATGTAACAATTGTACTTGCAATAATTCAATCTTTCGGAATTGCAATATTAATGCAAAAATCAAGGGTTAGTATTGGAACCAGGTCCAAAAATTTGTACTTAGTACAGTAGTTTTAATTACAGGAGGAACTTCATTTTTAATGTGGATTTCTGAAAGAATTTCAATTAGAGGTATTGGAAATGGGTACATCAATGCTGATTTTCTAAATATTGTTGCAGGATTGCCATCAGTTATCAGTAACATGTATGCTGGATTGCCTAGTGGAATGGGAAAAAGTTTTATTAGGATTATCAGTAATAGTATTTATAGTATTTATTGCGTTAATGGTAATTGTACAGCTGGCTGAAAGAAGAATTCCTATTCAATATGCTGGAAAAGGGAAGTCTTGGATTTGGTGGTGGACAAAGTACAGTTGGAAAGAGAACATACTTGCCATTAAAAATAAATATGTCTGGAGTAATGCCAATAATCTTTGATGTCAGTATTGATGGCAGCGCCTCCGTTTTTTTAGTTTCAATGATGAAATCTGGAAGTTTAAAAAAACTTCTGGCAGCACAATTTGAGCCAAAAGGAATTTTTTACTTGTTGCTATTTGCAATATTAATTACAGTATTTTCGTTTTTCTATACACTTACAATTGCTTTTGATCCAGACAAAGTGTCAGATGACTTAAAGCAAAGTGGTGGAACAATTCCAACAGTAAGAGCTGGAAAGGAAACTGCTGACTATTTGGAAAAAGTTGCAACAAGAGTAACATTTGGAAGTGCAATATTCTTATCATTATTAGGTATTATGCCAAATATATGGTTTGGATATATCTTAAATCTTCCGGTAATGCTTGGAGGAACGAGTTTACTAATTCTAGTTGGGACTGCTGTAGAAATATTATTGCAAATGGATTCATTCTTGGCAGTTAAACATATGAAGAGTTTTGTAAATAGAAGACATCGTTAATATTAAAATTTAGAATTTATATAAAAATAAAAAAATCTCTAACTAGGTAAAAATTCTTTTAGAGATTTTTTTATTTATTCATATAATAAAAATTTTAATTTTTTTCAAATATTTTTCTCAATAAATATGAAATAAATTCCAATATAATTGCTACACCAAATATTAAAGTATACAAATATTCCAATTTCACGTATATCAAAATACATTGTTCCAGACATAAACATATCGTATCCAATTCCGCCAGCTCCAGCGGCAGCTCCAACTAAAACCGCATTTGTAAAGTTTATTTCAAAACGGATAAAAGTCCAGGATAAAATGGAAGTTATAGTGCTTGGTAAAACTCCTTGAAATATGATTTTCCAAAATGAAGCTCCTGTTGCCCTTAAGGCTTCGATAATTCCGCTGTCTATCTCTTCGATGCTTTCTGAATAGGCTTTTACAAGATAGGCGATGCTGTGGAAGGTCATTCCTATAATTGCAGCTTCTACTCCGACATTTGCGACAACTGAAAAGACCATAACCCATAATATTGTTGGGATTGCTCGAATGAAGGATAAACCTAATTTTATAGTTTTTGATAAATGTTTACTGGAAAGATTTTGGGCTGCAAAAAAGGATAAAAATAATGCTATAAATGAGCCAATTATTGTTGTAAGGACTGCTAGCGAAATTGTTACAGCAAGACTTTGAAATACTTGGGCATAAGTGTATCTGTCAGATAAACTTGGAGAAAAAAACATTGTTCTTAAGTCTTTAAAAAAATGTCTAGTTGCTTCAATGATATTGACACCGCCAAAATCCATTGTGGATAGAGTGTAAGCTGTAATAATTAATAATACGGATAAAGTTGTGTATAAATAGATTCTTGATTTTGTAAGTTTTTTTATTTTTTTATTTTTTTCCAAAAAGAATATTCACCTTCTTTTTATTTTATTTATTTCTTTTTGATTTTTTTATAATAAAGAGAATTATTCAAATATTTTACATTAATTCACTTCTAAGTTTGTTTGAAAGCATTTCTACGCCAACTACGATAATTGTAACGACTAAAATTACAAGTCCGGCGGCATCATAACGGAAACTTTTGTAATATAGGCTAAATGTAAATCCTATTCCAGTTCCTGTTAAAATTCCAACTAATGTTGATTCCCTAACTCCAGTTTCTATGAAAAAAATAGAAGCCAGGATAAAAAGCTGGGAAGATATGCTTGGAATGACTCCGCAAAATATTATTTGAAAGTATGAAGCACCTACTGACTTTAACGCTTCAATTACATCACCTGCAACGTCATCTATTGTTTCAGAAAAGGCACGTGTCAAATATCCAAATGTTATTAGAAATAACGCCAGAAAGCCTGTAAATTGGCTTTGCTTAAAGGAAAATACAAGTATTAATGACCAGGCTACAATTGGCATATTTCTAAAAAATGAAGCGATTACTTTTGTTATAATTTTTGTAAAAATGTTGATTCCAGTTGAGTTTGAGCCTATTATTGCGAGAAATAGGGCAAATATTGCTGAAATCGTTGTGGCAGTTATGGCGAGTAAAACTGTCTGCAAAGCAGAATTTATGATTTCTGGAAAAATATTGAGGGCATTTTGTGTAGGGATGAAATTTTTGTATTAGCCAAAAAAATTCCAGCTGGAATTGAGGAGAATGCCATTCCATTTTTGAAAGCCTGAAATAATGGAGGATATTATGTAAAGTAAAAATAATTATCAGCACAAATATAATTTTTAGAATAAAAATCTCTGTTTAAAAAAATATCTTTTTCGTTTAAATTCATAAAATCCTCCTGTTAATCCAATTCTTCATCTTTATAAATAAATTCAATCATATCATCTGTAAGATGCTCTGGTTTATCATCAAAAATTTTCTCACCTTTATTTAAGGCGATAATCCTGTTGGAATATTTTTTTGCAATATCAACTTGGTGAAGATTGACAATGCATGTAATTTTCAGTTCTGTAACAATTTTTTTCAAATAATCCATTATATTTTCAGCAGTTTTTTTGGGTCAAGTGAAGGATTGGCTCATCACAGAGAAGCAGTTTTGGCTTTTGCATTATCGCTCTTGCAATTCCCACACGCTGTTTTTGCCCACCTGAAAGTTCGTTACACTTCTGATAGGCATATTTAGTCATGTTTACCTTTTCTAAAAAGTTAAAAGCCTCTTTTTTTTCATCTTCTGAATAAATCCCCAGTATTCCAGCAAATACCGACTTATATCCAAGCCGCCCATGAAGCACATTTTCAATAACAGTCAGTCTTTCCACAAGATTATAGTTTTGAAAAATCATACCGATTTCACGCCTTACAAGCTCGATTTCTTTTTTCTTCAATTTTTCAATATTCCTATTTTCAAATAAAATTGAACCTTGGGAAATATCAATCATTTTATTAATACTTCTAAGCAATGTCGATTTTCCAGAACCCGACGGTCCAATGATAGAAATAAACTCCCCCTTTTCCACATCGAATGAAACATTTTTTAAGGCAGTTGTTCCATTGTTATATTCCTTTGAAATATTTTTTACACTTAATAACATAAAAAAATTCTTTCTAAAAATTCAAGTTTAGTTTTACTATACAAATAATATTTTAAAAAATAAGGCATATCAGTATCGGTATGCCTATTATAAAATTTATCTGTTTCCAATATTAATTTTATTAGTATTCTGGTTGTTATTTTGCTTCTCTGCATTATTATTTGCATTATTACTGCTGCTATTGGTATTATTGTTATCACTGTTACTATTGTTAGTATTGCTGAACTTGCATTATTATTTAAAAATATTGATTGCTGAACTGTTATTTTGATTGTTACTTTGTGGAGTGTTTTCATTATTAGTTACAGCAGGCTGTTCAACTGCAATAATAGTTCCAAGTGACAGTAAATCCCTTTGTAATTTGTCGCTTTTGTCCTTTTGAGCATAAACAGTATCAATTAATGTTTCAATATTTTTTTATTGTCTTCCTCATATTTTGTCATAATTTGCTGATAATTGTTATTTCTCAAAGTTTTCAATTTTTTTGAGTTAGCAATGTTTTTTTCCTCATCAGTCAAGACAGTATGATTCAAGTTTTTAAAATTATTATTTTCCATAACAAGTTCTGAAGAAAGTTTTACAGTTTTTTTCCTGCGATTAGATCATTTTTGGAATATTCAATAAGTGAACCTATTTTATTAGCTGCAAATAAAGTTTTAGAAGTAAAGTTATCTTTTGTTATAAGTAATTTCAGCCATTATTTTGACCTTTTATTAAAGCCTTTGAATTATTCTGCAATAAAATTTCTCCGCTTACTTGCGAAAGATTTCCATTTAATCCTTTTAGCCACAATTTTTTTCCTTCGTTAATATCCACATCTGAAATTCTAATATTTAAATCTTTTATTTCTTTACAAGAGCAGTAGCCTTTTAAAGCTGTGTTTAATGAAGTTTCTAAATCTTTCCCTTTATCTAGGAATATATAAAGATTCATATTTTGAACACTGCTGCTGGAATTATTGTTAAAGTCGTTTAATGAAATTTCTTTTCAAGTTTAGTCAAATTGTCAGAAACATTTGCAAGGGCAATATCCCTTTCCAGCTCGATTTCAGAAATATTTTTTTCAATATTTTCCTTTTCAGAATTTATAGACTTCACAAGTGGCTTAATTTCATTATTTAATTCTACAATTTTTGAGCCTTGCTCTTCAAATCAGTAAGTTCTGCATAATTTTTTCAAAAATATTGGTCTTTTCAATATTTTTCTCCATTTGCTGTTAATAAGATTATCAGTATTAGTTGTTAAAGATGCAACCTTTGTCTGTTGTTTCTTTAATGAAGTCAGCAGTTGTTTTATCTGATTTTTTTCTTGAGCGCTGAGAGAATCTATTTTTTTCTGTAAAAAGTATCAATTTGAGAATTTTTTTCTTTATAGATGCTTTCTAAATTTACATCTTCCAGCTTTTAGATTGAAATTGTCAATTTTGGCACAAGTTTAAACAGTCCAGTTCGTACTATTCCAACTGTGGCACGTCCCTTTTCCAAGATTTTTTTCCATTAACTGCAAAAATTATCAAAAACCATCTGGCTATTTTTTTTACAGAATATTTTTACATTTTCAAATTCAGAATGTTTGGATCTTGCCATAAATGAGACAATATTGCTTTGAAAAACATAATCCCAAAAAAAGAAATATGACTAATATTAGCAATACAGCGCTTAGCAAGTATTTTAAAAATTTTTCACAAAAACCCTCCTTTTAATGTGATTTTTTTATCATTTACAAAGGCAAATAAAAATCACGATAATAAAGCATTTATTATTTTATATTTTTTTATCAAGGGACAAAGCCCCTTGCTTTTGTGAAATGCTGTTATTACTGGATTTTTATAACTTTTAATTTTTTTATATTATTTAATATTTTTTTATTGCATCATCCATATTTGAAAGTTTAAATTCATCAGATACAGATTTTCAAAATAATTTTGTTGTTCAATTTGTCTTTTTTTGATTTCTCATTTGAGTCTTTATAGTTTCCTTAACTTTTTTTCAAAAAGGGATTACACCTTTAGAATTCTTTTTCCAATACTCTTACAATATATAGGGCATTGTCAACTTTTAACTACACTATTTACAATTTGTCCAGCTGCTACATTTTTTTAATAGCTGTACCTAAAGCACCTAGACGGCTTTCTGGAATTTCAGAAGTTTCTCCATTTTCAGGAACCCAGGAATATTTGCATTGTATTTACGTGCATATGTAGTAAAAATTATTAGGATTTGCAAGAACATCCTTTAATACTTGGCTTGTTGTTGCAGAGTCAGTAGCTTTTGAAAGCTATGATCTGTAATTTTGCAGTATCTTCCTGAAGAGTGAAGGCAGCAGGGTTTGCATCATAATATTTTTTTGCTTCTTCATCAGTAACATTAACTTTACCATTAACTTCATTAACTAAAAGTTAAGCTTTGCCAATAATTGCTCTTTTATGACATCTTGATTTTTCAGTATATTTTTTTATCTTTGTCAAGTTTTTTTCTTCCTTACCTTTAATTGCAAGTGCTCTATTTAAAGCAATGTTTTTTTAATAATAGATTGTTTCATTTGCTTAATTTGGTCAGGTGTAAGATCTTTTTGTGAGATACCGCTGGAAAAATAAGTTTTTTTTCCAATTGATGTTGACTTCATTTTCATATACTTTTATTTTTTTATCTGATGATTCAAATAATACTTTTTCCGCTTTGTCCATTTCCGTTTCCACAAGATAATGCAAATAAGCATAGTGCTGTTAAAATACCCATTTTTCAATTTATTATTCATCTTAAAAATCCTCCAATTTGTTTTTTTGTTTAAATTTCTAAATTTATAGTTTTAGTATATCACAACATTACAAAACATTTCAAACTAATTAAGTAAAAGTAAGATAATTTTTTTATTTATACTAAAAAAATTCGTATATATATTGAAAAAAATATAAAAAAATTTGTTATAATCTTTTAAACTAGGAAATAAAGATACAAAAGCGCCAGTCTTTTAGAAATAATTTATAAAAATAAATTAATGGCTAAAGAAGACGAGGAAAAAGGGTTATCGAAGTAATCGGCGGATGCTCTTTAGGTGGTTACAGCCTTAATAATATACAAAAATTTCAAGTAATTGGGATTACAAAAATTATTATAGTAACATTTTCTAGTAATTTTATATTATTAAAGGAGAAAAAAATTATGTGGAATTGTAGGTTACATTGAGCAAAAAAATGCTCAGGATTTTGTTATTGACGGGTTGGAAAAGTTAGAGTACAGAGGGTATGATTCGGCTGGGATTGCTGTTAATACTGGAAGTGAAAAAGTTTGAGATTGTGAAAAAAAGTGGGAAGACTGGAAAAAAATTTGGCTGATGAACTGGAAAAACATCCGCTTAAAGGGACAGTTGCGATTGGGCATACAAGATGGGCAACTCACGGAAAAGCCATCTGATGAAAAATTCGCATCCCTCATTTTAATAAGGATAAAACATTAGTTGTTGTTCATAATGGAATTATTGAAAATTATTTAGAGTTGAAAAAGAGATTTGATTGCAAAAGGGTATGAGTTTAAGTCAGAAACTGATACAGAAGTTGTAGCACATTTATTGGATGAACTTTTATACAGGAGATATTCTTGAAACAGTAAAAAAATTGCTGAAAAGTTATAAAAGGGTGCCTATGCACTTGGAATTATGTCTGTTAAGGAGCCTGATAGAATTATTGCGGCTAGAAAGGAAAGTCCATTAATAGTTGGAATTGGAAAGGGAGAAAAACTTTATTGCATCTGATATTCCTGCTATTTTGAAATATACGAGAGATGTTTATTTGATTGAAAAATAATGAAATTGTGGAAATAAAAAAAGATTCTGTAAAAAAATTATGGATGCTGACGGAAATGAGAAAAAAAGAGAAATAACTCATATTGAATGGGATTTGGAAGCTGCTTCTAAAGGTGGATATGAGTACTTTTATGGAAAAAGAGATTTTTTTGAACAGCCTGAAGTCCTTGTGAAAAACATTAAACAGCAGAGTTGATGAAAATTACAACATTAATTTTGATAATGCAGGGCTTACAAAGGAATACCTGAGCGGAATTAATGATATTTATATTGTGGCTTGTGGAACGGCTTATCATGCTGGACTTGCTGGAAAATATATTATTGAAAAGAAAACAAGAATACGTGTAGATGTTGATATTGCTTCTGAATTTAGATATAGAAACCTGTAATTGATGATAAGACACTGGTTATAGTGTTGCTCAGTCTGAGAAACTTTGATACGCTTGAAGCTATGAAGGAAGCTAAAAAGACATGGTGCAAGAGTTGTTGCATTACAAATGTGGTAGGATCTTCGGTAGCAAGAGAAGCAGATCATGTTATTTACACTTGGGCAGGACCTGAAATTGCCGTTGCCTCTACAAAGGCATACACTACTCAAATGGTAATTTTAAATTTGATGGCAATTGATTTTGCATATAAATTTGGAAAAATTACAAAAGATGAAGCAGCTGAGGATATAAAAAAATTGTATGAAGTGGAACAAAGTATTCAAAAAATGCTGGAATATGATGAAAAAATCAAAGATGTTGCAGATAAAATCAAGGATAGCGAAAGCATGTTCTACCTTGGGCGTGGACTTGATTATGTAATCGCTGTGGAAGGTGCCCTAAAATCTAAAGAAATCTCGTATATTCATTCAGAAGCCTTTGCTTCAGGAGAATTGAAGCACGGAACTATAGCATTAATTACAGATGGAGTACCAGTTGTTGTAAATGCTACACAATCTGACTTATTTGAAAAATCAGTATCAAACATAAAGGAAGTTACATCAAGGGGAGCTTATGTCATTGCAATTGCAAAAGAAGGAAATACAGTTGTGGAAGAAGTGGCAGATGAAGTATTCTATATTCCAGATGTCGAAGATGATTATGCAGGATTCCCTACAATCGTAATTCATCAGTTATTGGCATATTATTTATCAAAAATTAAAGGGAAATGATGTTGATAAACCAAGAAACTTGGCAAAAATCAGTAACTGTAGAATAAAAAAAGATAGTTATCTAATAATTATAAATAAAAAAATGGAGGAAAAAGATTATGAAATTTGATGATTTAAAAAAAGGTGCAGAAGATGCATTGAAAAAAACTGTAGATGGAGCAAAAAGACTTGGCTGACAAAAGCTGCTGACAAAAACAAAGGAAATTGCAGGAAGCGAAGTTGCTCAAAATATTAAAAAAAGGAACTGAAGAAGTTTTTTTGAAAAAAACAGTAGAAGGTGCAAAAGACTTGGCTAATAAAGCAGCAAATAACAAAAATTGTTAAAGATGTGGAAAAAAAGGTGCTGAAAAAGCAGTGGATAAAACTGTAGAAGGAGCAAAGGACTTAGCTGGCAAAAGTTACTGGAATGTTTAAAAAAATAGTTAAAAACAAAAATGTAGCAAAAAGAAGTTATTTGAGTATCAGTTTTGGTACTCCATTTTTAAAAAAATTTTGAAAAATCAAAAAAATGTGGTAAAATAAGTTTGTAGTAAAAAAATTCCTACCACTACCAAAAAAATAAAAAAATCAAGGGAAAAAAATCTATTTAAAAGCCACTAAAAATGCAGGGTTAGAGTTACGGAAAATGCCAAAAAAACACGCAAAAAAATAACAAAAAAATTAGTCAAAAAAATGCGATTTTAATGTCTGAAAAAAATCTCTGTAACACTGATAAATAAAGAATTTTCTCAAAAAGTACGGGCGTTAAAGTAGAGTATCCATTAAAACAAGGATTGAAACTTCACAATCAACCAATATTAAATTTTCTAGGTTAAAGTAGAGTATCCATTAAAATAAGGATTGAAACTGATTTATCAGCTCAAATTTTGTTGCACATTGTTTTGAGGTTGTTAAAGTAGAGTATCCATTAAAACAAGGATTGAAACTATCATTCCAGCATCGCCTAATCATAGGTAATACTTGTTAAAGTAGAGTATCCATCAAAACAAGGATTAAATTATTCGTTAAAAAAACAACAACTTTTATATAAGGTTGTTTTTTTATTTGTAAAAAAAGATTTAAATATTTTAATCCATCAAATTTTTAAAAATGTTTTGTTATTTTTTTGGGAAAAATTTGATATAATTTATGCAATAGGAATTGGATTTTGGGTGATGAATTTGAGTAATGAATAAAAAAATATTATGTAAAGTCAATTTGGAAAGGAAATTTTGTGAAAAAAATTAAAAAGACTATTATGACAGGTTTTAAGAGTTTGAATCCGCAGTATTCGGGAATAAAATTGGGGATTATTGTTGCAGTTATTGTTTATTTTATTGCAAGAATTTTTTTGTGGTGGAAATTTCAAGGGATATGATAATTTCACTTGCGGTTTTTTTGTAATATCAATGACTTTTCATGAGGTGGCACATGGATATGTGGCTTATAAATTTGGGGGATAATACGGCAAAAATGAATGGGAGGATAACTTTGAATCCCCTAAAGCATATTGACTTGACAGGGATAATTTTGCCTATTTTAATACTTTTTTGAGCGGATTTAAGTTTTTGGTAGGTGGGCAAAGCCTGTTCCAGTGAAATTTTTGATAATCTAAGACCGCATCGGCTTGGGTTATTTTTGTGTTGCGATAGCTGGGATAGTTGTAAACTTTATTATTGCTGCAGTTTCACTTCTTTTTATTGAAATATCTTGGGAAAAACATTTGGATATTGAAAAATATCTTTTATGACAATTCTGCTTTTATACGTATCTAATAAATTTACTGCTTGGTATGTTTAATTTAATACCAATAACACCTTTGGATGGCGGAAGAATAATTTATTCTTTTTCTGGTGAAAAAGTGAGAAAATTTTACAATAAAAATCGAAAAAAATACGGAATTTTAATTATATTTGCAATAGTTTACTTTTGGAAGCAGAACTTTAATGGATGGGTTTATAGCGATTGTGGAGTTCTTTTTGAAGTTAGTAGGATTCAGTTAAATTTAATGTTTTAAATTTCAAAAAAATCAAGAAAAAAATTTTTAAAAAAATTAAAAAAATGTGGGATATACTATAATATATAGTGGATATTAAATGAGATGTTTTTATCAAAAATTTTAAGGATGTGGTAAAGATGAGAAAAATTATTCTTGATTTTAGGGATATTTTTTTAATGATGAATTTTGAAATATATGGATTCACACAAAAGGAAAAGATTCAGGAAACGTTGTCAAAACTTGGAGTTAGGCAGGAATTGATTGATGAAACAGTTGCGTTGGATTATGAAATACGTGATACGCAATATTTTGAGGAAGATGAGAAAATTATTCGAGAACGGGTGGCAAAACTGGAAAAACTGCTTCAAAAGGATAAGAGAAATTATATTGCAGCACAGGCATTAATCACTATTTTTGAATCAAAAATAAGTGGAGACTATAAAAAAATATCTGGATTTATTTGAAAAATACACACCCTATGAATATACAAAAACTTTTTCAAAAATGATGTATGCCTTGGAACAAGGAAATATGCCTGAATTTGAAAAATACATGGATGAAATTCCTAAAAAATATAGTGATCCTGCGATAATAGCATTGTCAAAAATTTTTGTGGCAAAGGATTTTAATGAAAAGCAGATGTTGACAGAAAAGGTTTTGAAGTTGTTAAAGGATGAAGGTGAAAGAAGAAAAATAGGAGTTTCTGATGAGGAATATCATATGATGAAATTGACTTATTATTTAAATAAGATTCGTGGATTATTTGATAGTGGGAGAATTGAAAGCAGGCTGTTGCAGAATATTTGGATAATGTTGTAAATGAAGATGTCAGCGATGAAATACGGAATTATAATCTTCGTGCTGAAGTTATACTTTATTTTAATGTTGTAATAATGAATGAGGGAATACAGGAAGTTATGCTTAAAATAAGTAATGGGGCAAAATTGGAAGATACTTGGATTGCTAGGAAGATTCAGGAGGAAACTGAAAAAGATAAGGATTTCTTGGCAAAAATGGTAAACTAATGCTGCTTAACAAGGAAATAAGAGTTCCTTTGCCAGTAAATAAACAAAAATATTATTTCTATTTTTAAATAAAATTTATATAAAAACAGGAGGAAATTTATGAAAAAATTGTTTATATTATTGTCATTGCCATTGTTTTTTAGTTTAAATTCAAAATCGCTGGCATATACACGGGCAGAGCTTATACAGGATAGGCTTTCAAAAATTGGGATAAAACAGGATATTATTGATGAAACTATAAAATTTCAATATGATATTAAAGATGAAAAAAATTTTTTTACAGAAGAGGGGAAGGAAAGTGATGATTTTCAAAAACTGAAGGAAATTTATGAAAAAGATGAGAGAAATGAAACATTAGGAGCAACTATTGCTGGTGCGTATATGGTTGGGGAACAGAAGGATTTTAAAAAAAGCAAGACAATATATGGACAAAAATTTCAAAAATATTCATCAAAATTTGACAGATTATCAAATGAATTGAGTTATTATAAACTAAAGGGCGATGAAAAAAATTCTAAAAAAAGTATTACAACCTTTTGAAAAGAAGTTATAAGGGAACTCCAGTTATGGATTTGGTTGAAATATTAAATGATAATTTAGAGATGATTTCGTTTCTAATACATTGGGAGATTATTTAAATGAAGAAGATAACAATATTAATAATGAAGCGAATGATCTTCCAGATGGATTTTTATATGATGAAAAAAATGGGATCATACAAAAATAAAGATGAAGATGAAAATGATGATTCTGATGAAGCGGAAAATGATGAAGAGGACAATCAGACTTATTCTGAAAGCATAAAGGAAAACCTTTGATGATGGAAAAAGAAACATTGAAAAAGTCAAAAGGAGGAAGCTTTGATAAATATCGGCGAATAGCAGATTATTTTAAAAATTGATAAAAAAATCAAAAAGGAATTTGGTATTCCAGATGACTATGTGAGGGATTTGAACTAAAAATTTGCAGAAATAGAAATATCTAAAAAAATATGTTGAATTATGGAGTGGGAAGCGCAGTAAAATATTATCTGGATAACGTTTCAACAAAGGATGTAAGTTATGAAGATGTATATTTTAACGAGCAGTCGGAACTGGCACTTTATCTGTCTATTGCTCAAATGCTCGCAGCTGCTGATGAAAGTGTAATAAAACAAATACAGAAAGGAATTTGAAAATACAAGAGTAATTAAACTTTTTAGATGAAGTTTTGGAAAATGAAAGAAAAAAAGAGAAGGATAAAATTGAAAATCCTGATAAAAAAATAGTAAAAAAACATATAAAAAGGCTAATTTTTTGAGATTAGATTTACTGAATGACAGATATTGTTGTTAAGCAATCCATTTATATTTTATTATATTTTTAATTTTCTAATCAAGGCTGTTATTGAATTGTGATATAGTTAAATAAGAATAAAAAAATTTTTTTAGAAAGGAAGTTGAAATATTATGAAAAAAATGGATTTTAATTTTAACATTAATTGGAAGTTCAATGATTTTTGCAGGTTATAGAACTGATATGATTAACAGAATGAAAGCAAAAAGAAGAACATTTAAACTACGTTATGGAACATGGAGATCCAACTAGTATGGCAGAAGCTATGAATGAGTTTGATAATGCTTGGGATAATGAATTAAATAAAATTTATAAAGTTATTGATGTCAAAACTTTCACCTGCACAAAAAGACTAAACTTCGTAATGAAGAAAGGGAATGGTTAAAACAAAGAGAAAGAAAAATTTAATACAGAAAGCAGAAGGTTCGTATGGGATTATCAAGAAGAATGTGGTATTCTTCTATAATGACTGGATGGGCAGAAGATAGAGCAATAGAACTAGCTCGAAGATATGATAATCTTAAATAATTTAATATTAAATTTTTTTTAAAAAGTATGTAAAATTTTTGAATTTACTAGTAAGGGGTTATTGACCCCTTTATTATTTATAAAAAAACACCTAAAACTTTTTTTCTTCATTTCAGGTGCATTTATAAAAATTATGAAATTATCAATGGCACAATAATAAAAATAAAAGCTATTAATGCAGGGTACTCCTGTAATAAGAATATTTTTTTGAAACTGTTACAGAACCATAGATTGCTGCACAGATAATACAAATCAGGAAGAAAAATTGCAATTTGAAATTGAAATTCTCCGCTTTCGGTTAAACTCCACATTAATCCTGAGGCAAGAAAAACCGTTGTACAGCCCTTTGATTTGCCAGCATTTTTTTTACACGTTCATCTTTTTAGAAAGTCTAGTTCCAATCCAAAGTTTTTTTGGATGGATTTACTTTCGTTCAGGTACATTTCAAGAATTAATATGTATAATGCTCCATTGCCACGAATAATATTAATATGAATGCCAGTATGCTCAATTTAATTCTTCCCTTCATTATATTTTTTTGTTAATCTCTTACACTTAAAAATTACAGGCTTTCCATCAATAATGGCAAAACTGTGTTCATATTGGGCTGAACGTTTTCCATCTTTTGTAACGGCAGTCCACATATCAGGCAATATCTTCACTTTATAAGTTCCAACGTTTACCATTGGCTCAACTGTAATTACCATTCCGTTTTCAATTTTAGCTCCAGTTCCAGCTCTTCCATAATTTGAATAATTGATCTTCGTGCATTTCCTTTTCCAACTCCGTGTCCCTGCAAAATCCCTTACAAGCGAGAATCCAAAACTTTCCACATATTCTTGAATAGCATGCCCAATGTCGCCAATTCTATTTCCAGCATGTGCAGCTTCAATTCCAATAGTTCTTGCCTTTTCAGTAACTTCCATCAATTTTTTAGAAGTTTCATCAATTTCTCCAACAGCATAAGTAATTGCAGAATCTCCAAAATATCCATCAAGCACTGTTACTGTGTCAATTGTCAAAATATCCCCTTCTTTTAAAATTTGCTTTTTGCTAGGAATACCGTGTACCACAACTTCATTTACAGAAATACAAGTTGCAGCTGGATATGGAGGATATGGGACTTCCTATGTCATATCCCTTTGTTCCTGGGATTGCCCCTTGGCTTCTAATATAATCTTCTGCTATTTGATCAAGTTCATAAGTGCTTATTCCAGCCTTTTACATATTTCGGCAATACATCTTCAAAAAAAGTCTTATGATTATTTCATTAGCTTTTTATTTTTTTATTTCATCTAATGTTTTGTAAATTATCATTTTCTTCTTCTTCTTTCTAAATTTCTTTTTCTTTTTTTATTTGTTAAAAAGTTAATTTCGCTAAACTAATATTTTTTTCTTATTTTTTTCCAAAAATATCAATTATATCTTTTGTGATTTCTTCCAGTTTTTTTGCACCATCTACGCTGTAAACTTTATTTTGCTTTTTGTAAAAATCCAATACTGGCGCTGTTTGTTCGTTATAAACTGCCAATCTTTTTTTAACTGTTTCTTCGTTATCATCTGCTCTTTGTTCCAAGTCTTCTGGGTTTTCATCAACTGGCGGATTATATTTTATGTGATAGATTTTACCAGTTTTTTTAGAAACTCTTCTTCCTGTAATTCTTTCGATTATTTCTTCATCACTTACTTCAAGTGCAATTACTTTTTCAATTTCTCTATTTGATTTTGCTAAAATTTTATCAAGTTCTTCAGCCTGAGCCACAGTTCTTGGAAATCCATCCAAAATGAACCCTTTTTTACAGTCATCTTCTTTAAGTCTTGCTTCTACAAGTCCATTTACAATATCGTCTGAAACCAATTTTTCCTTCATCCATCAATTTTTTTTGCTTCCAGTCCAAGTGGAGTTTTATTAGCGATTGCTGCTCTTAAAATATCTCCAGTTGAAATTTGAGGAATTTCATATTTTTTTAATTAATTCTTTTTGCTTGAGTCCCTTTCCTGCTCCAGGTGCTCCAAATAATACTATATTCATAATTATTATTATTCGATATTTAAAATATCGCTCCTTTTCTAAATTATTTATCTATACTTAATTTTTAACATTTTAATAGTTATTTTTTTCAATTTTTCTTTTTAATTTTTTTAAAAAAATAATGAATTTAATTTGAAATAAAAAAATAACCGCTGTCTTTTACAACAACGATTATTTAAAATTATTATTTTTTTCTTATAGTAAGAATCTTGCTGTAAAAAAATAAATCAATTAATAAATAAAAACTTTTTGTTATATAATTATTTATGCTTAATGTTTACTAAAAACAGCTTTTCAAAAATATCTTACGTTATTAAATTATCTTCTTCTGGCAGCTCTTGCTCTAGCGGCAGCTCTTTTGTCTACGTGTAGGTTCTTTTTCACATATACTACTTTTTGAATTTTTTTCTTTTAGGAACTTTCACGAAAAATGTATCTTCTTCTTACGATTTTACGTGTAGGTTCTTTTTACATATACGACTTTGTTATTTCTTCTAGGTGCAGCAAAAAGCTGTAAGTGAGATTCCAATAACTCCAAAAATTAGAATCATTTTTTTTAATAAGATTTCTGATGTTCATTTTATCATCTTCCTTCTTTAAAAAAATTATTTTTTTAACAATGAAAAAAATTGTCTTTTGAATTATAGCACATGTTTATTAAAAAAATATTGTCAAATTTATTTGAAATCTATGTTTAAAAAATTATTTTTTTTTAGTGATTTTTTGAAAAATCAAGTTATAATTAAACTGGAAATATAAAATTTGAAAAAAATAGAAATTATATAATGCAGGAGGTAAAAAAATTATGAAAAAAAGTTACTTTTGTTAGGTTTAGTATTGGCATTACTGCCAGCGGCAAATTTAGAGGCAAAAACTATTAAAAAAAGCAGCTGGGAAAAAAATTCTCAAAAGTACATTTGAGTTAAATGTTGCTCATATTAATGACCATCACTCACATCTGGAAGAGGAAAAAAATGCCAATTAAGTCTGGATGGAAAAAAACAGTTACGGTGCATATTGGTGGATTACCTAGAGTAGGACAGGAAATTAAGAATTTTAGGAAAAAAATAATAAAAAAATACTCTTGTGGTTCATGCAGGTGATGCTGTGACAGGAACTCTTTATTATACGTTATTTGAGGGGAAAAGCAGATGCTGAACTTATGAATGCGATTAATTTTGATGCCTATACTCTGGGAAATCATGAATTTGATGATGGGAATAAATTTTTGAGATCATTTTTGGATGCTTTTAAAAAAATACCAGTAGTTTCATCTAATGTTGTGCCTGATAAGGGAAGCATACTGGAAGGCAAATGGAAGCCTTTATATTATAAAAAAATATTGGTGGACAAAATGTAGGGAATTATTGGGAATAGATGTTGTGAAAAAACGAAGGAGTCTTCTAGTCCAGGAGAAGATATTAAATTTTTAGATGAAGTTGAAACAGCCAGAAAATATGCAAAGGAACTTCAAGATAAGGGAATAAATAAAATAGTGCTGTTATCTCATGCAGGATATGAAAAAGAATGTGGAAATTGGGCAAAAAGTTGATGGAATTGACTTGATTATATCAGGAGATACGCATTACTTGCTAGGAAAGGAATTTGAGCAGTTCGGATTAGTTCCTGAAGCTGACAGTTATCCTAAAAAAGTAAATTCGCCTAATGGAAATCCTGTCTACATTGCAGAAGCGTGGAATTATTCATATTTGCTTGGTGAAATGAAGGCAAAATTTGATAAGAATGGAGTAATTACAGAATTGACTCCTGCACCAAAAACTGCTAATTGGAGATGACTTTTTGAAGTGAAAGGATGTTGATGGTAAAAGCTGTTCAGCTTTGATGAAAAGGAAAAAAAGCAAGATTTTAAATTCAATAAAAAAATAATAAAAAAATATAGTTGCCATAAAAAATGATCCAGCTTTGTCAAAACTTCTGGAAAGATACCAAAAGGAAAAAACAGAACTTGGAAAACGTAAAATTGGTAAAATTATTGAAGAAATCCCAGGGGGTTCAGATAACAGAGTGCCAAGCGAACATAATAAGGACGGTTCATTTGCAACAACTCTTGTAGCGGAATCTGTTTTGCATAAATTAAGAAATACAGGAACTGGAAATGTTGATTTTGTAATTGGAAATGCAGGAAATGTAAGAATTACGCTAAATCCTGGAGATTTTTCATATGATTTGGCATATTCATTATTGCCGTTTACTTCAAACACAGTATTTATAACAGATGTTACAGGTGCAGAAGTAAAGCAAATTTTGGAAGATGCGATTGATTATGTATTAAATGGCGGATCAACAGGAGCTTTCCCTTATGGTGCGGGAATTAGATACGAAGCAACAAAGGAAGGGACTCTTGGAACAAGAGTTAAAAAAATAGAAGTATTTGACTTTAAAGCAAATAAATGGATACCAATTGACGCTAAAAAAACTTATATGTTGGCTGTAAATTCATATATTGCCAAAGGAAAAGACGGATATACAACATTAGGGAAAAAAATCATGGCTCAAAAAAAGAGGAAACGATACTCATTTAAGCGATACAAAGATGTTTATTGATTATTTGAAGGAGAAAAAAGAGCTTGGAAAACCAAAATCTACAAATGTAATTTTTTTAAATATTAAAACTTCTGAATAATTTAGCTTTTTTTAAGCAGAGGGGTTGACAGTATTTAAAAAAATTTTATGAAATATTTTAGGAGCTTTTAATCTTAAAAAAATTATACTATTTTAGCATAAATAATATATTCTAAATAAAAAAAGGAGAAATGCTACTATATAGATTAATAGCAAAAAGAGAATATATTATATGTACCGATAGCTAGTCGGGAATTTACGACTGTGGAGAGCAAAAAAGTATGTTTTGATCAAAAGTATGCTCGATGAAGCAGTAATATTCTAGTGTGTTGACTATATTTTGACACATTTTTGGTAGCAAGAGCAATGAAAGAGAGAATAAAAAAATTACAAAAAGAAAAAGATGTGGCGATTTTAGCTCATTATTATGTAGATGGAGATGTACAGGAGATTGCTGACTATGTTGGAGATTCTTTTATTTAGCTAAGACTGCGACAAAGCTGAAAAATAAGACAATAATAATGGCAGGAGTATATTTTATGGGTGAAAGTATAAAAATTTTAAATCCAGAAAAAACAGTGTATATGGTTGATATTTATGCTGACTGTCCTATGGCACATATGATAACTATAAAAAAAATAAAAGAAATGAGAGAAAAGTATAGCGATTTGTCGGTAGTATGCTATATAAATTCAACAGTTGAAATTAAAGCACATTGTGATGTCTGTATAACTTCATCCAATGCACTTAAAATTGTAAGTAAATTAAAAAGAAAAAAATATCTTCATAGTTCCTGATGGAAATTTAGCCTCATATATTGCAAAAACAAGTAAAAAAATAAAAAAATATTATTTTAAATGAAGGTTATTGTTGTGTACATAATTTAGTGCATTTGGAAAATGTAAAGAAATTAAAAAGAAGAATATCCCTAATGCAAAAAGTTTTGGCTCATCCAGAATGCAAGGAAGAAATTTTAAAAATTAGCAGACTATATCGGGAGTACAAGCGGGATAATCGCTGAGGCTTTTAAAAAGAGGGAGATGAATTTATAATTGTAACTGAAAGAGGAATTAGATTTGAAATATATAAGAAAGCTCCTAATAAGAAATTGCATTTTGCAGATACTTTGATATGCAGAAGTATGAAGAAAAAAATACCTTTGGAGAAAAATTGAAAAAAATTTTTGACGGAAGGTGGAGATGAACTGAAAGTTGATGATGAAATAGCTAAAAAAAGCTCTAATTCCTTTAGAAAGAATGTTAGAATTGGCAGGGGATTGAAATGAAAGCTGAAAATTACGATGTGGTTATAATTGGTTCTGGAGTTGCAGCATTGATTTGTGCTTTGACATTAGATGACAGTATAAATATATGCTTAATAACAAAAAAAGGAGCTTTAAAGACAGCAATTTTTATCTTGCACAGGGTGGAATATCTGTTTGCAGGGGAAAAAGAGGATAGAGAAGACTATATTGAAGATACTTTTAATTGCAGGTCATTATAAAAAAATGACAGAAAAAGCAGTCGAAATATTAGTTGATGAATCAGAAGAAGCTGTAAAGACTTTGATTGAAATGGGAGTAAAATTTACAGGTGATAAAAAAAGGTCTTTTTTTATACAAGAGAAGGAGGACATAGAAAATTTAGAATTTTATATTGTGAAGATCGAACTGGTAAGTACATAATGGAAAGCCTTATAAAAAAAGTTTTGGAAAAAAAGAACATAAAAACAATAGAAAATTGTGAATTTTTAGATATAGTTGAAGAAAATAATACTTGTCTTGGTATTGTAGCCAAAAATAAAGAGATATTTTCCATAAGATCTAAATTCACAGTTTTAGCAACAGGAGGGATAGGCGGAATATATAAGAATACTACAAATTTTTTTCTCATATAAGAGGAGATGGAATAGCGGCAGCTATCAGACATAATATAGAATTAAAGGATATTTCATATGTTCAAATACATCCAACGACATTTTATACAAAAGATAATGAAAGGAAATTTTTGATTTCGGAATCAGTAAGAGGGGAAGGAGCGGTACTTTTAAATCAGAAATTGCAAAGATTTACAGATGAGTTAAAACCTAGGGATGAAGTTACGAGAGCAATACTGGAAGAAATGAAAAAAAGACAAATCTGAATATGAATGGTTGGATTTTTAGCACAATAAAAATTAGATATTGAAAAAGATTTCCAAATATTTATAAACAATTAATAAAAAAAGATATAAATGTATTGAAAGATAAAGTTCCAGTAGTTCCTGCTCAGCATTATACAATGGGAGGAATCAAGGTTAATATGGATTCAAAAAAACTTCAATGAAAAAAATTTGTATGCTGTTGGTGAAGTTGCCTGTACGGGTGTTCATGGGCAAAACAGGCTTGCAAGCAACTCGTTATTAGAAAGTGTTGTGTTTGGAAAAAAAGAGCAGCCCTATTCGATTAATGTTGAAAAATAACGTCTCTAATTATAATAATGTGACAGTAGATAATGCATTTTTAAAAAAATATTGAAAAAGAAGTTTTTTTGAAATAGAAAAATAAAAATAAAAAGAAAAATAAAAAAATATTATAGAGCAAAGGATAAAAAGAAGATGAGTTTGAGAAAAATAGATAAATTTCAAATGGATAATTCAATCAAATTAGCATTAAAAGAGGATATTACTTCAGAAGATGTAAGTACAAATGCAATTTATAAGGATGATAGACTCATGGAAATTTCTTTATATTCCAAGGGAGAAGGTATTTTAGCGGGACTTGATGTATTTAGAAGAGTTTTTTTGAGTTAAATGGTTCTCCTGTTTTTTTACTGAATATAAAAAAAGGATGGGGATGAAGTTTTTAAAAAAAGATCTGATACTAAAGATAAGAGATGATGTAAAAGCATTGCTTTCTTCTGAAAGAGTAGCTTTTAAATTATTTGCAAAGAATGAGTGGAATTGCAACTTATACAAAAAAATGATAGAAGCACTGGACGATAAGAATATATGTTTACTAGATACAAGAAAAAAACTGTTCCGAATATGAGAATATTTGAAAAGTACGCAGTTGTAGCTGGTGGAGGGTATAACCACAGATATAATCTTTCTGATGCGATAATGTTAAAAAGACAATCATATAAGTGCTGCTGGTTCAATAACAAAAAGTCTATAAAACTTGCTAGAGAATATTCTCCTTTTATTAAAAAAATTGAAATAGAAGTTGAAGATTTAGAAGGGGTAGAAGAGGCAGTTAGAGCTGGAGCAGATATAATTATGCTTGACAATATGGATATAGAAACTATCAAAAAGGCTATAAAAAGTTATAGGAAAGAAAGCTATAATAGAATGTTCTGGAAATATAGACATTAATAATATAAATCGCTTTAAAGGATTGGAGATTGATTATGTTTCAAGTGGAGCTATAACACATTCAGCTAAAAATTTTTAGATTTAAGTCTAAAAAAATTTGAGGTATATAGAATAAGAAAGAAAGGGGATAAATTTTTTTATGAAACGTAATGCTGAAGATATGACGCTTAAGGAAGTCCAGTATCTGATTAAAAGAATAGAAAAAGGAACTTTGGATGAAAGCAGGGATAAGGAAAAATTTACAGCAAAAAAAGAGAAAATGGACAAAGATTAGTTTTTAAAAATTAATTGAAGAGTTTGGGGAACTGGCTGAAAATATTAGGAAAAATGTGAGATTTGATGGGGAAAAATATAAAAGGGGACAATTGAGGAGGAAGTGTTTGATGTTTTTTTACTATGTTATTGCGATTGCGAAATGACTATGGGATTGATTTGGAAAAAAATCTTTTACATAAAAGGATGAATTGAATAAAGTGAAATATGGAAGGGAATTTTTCAATTTATGAAGCTCGGGAAAAAAAGTGGAAAAAATATGATGGAAAAATAAAAAAATAAAAAAAGAAGAGGGAAAAATAAAAATTATGTCAATGAAAAAAATATTGATGCTTGCTTAGAAAAAAAGAAAAATAAAAGGGAAGTGAATATAAAAAAATACTTGGAACAAGTGATGTGCATGGAAGAGTGTTGGCTTGGAACTATGGGAGCAGATGAGGAAGACAGGTCAGGTTCTTATGCACAGATTTCAACATTGGTAAAAAAAATTAGGAAAGAAAATAAAAATGTGATTTTAGTGGAAGTTGGGGATGCGATACAGGATAACTGGATAGAAAAATTTGCGATGGTTCCAAAGCATCCTGTACCACAAATTTTAAATTACATGGGATATGATGTCTTTGTACCTGGAAATCACGAATTTAACTTTGGAATGCCAACTTTGTCAAATATTTTAAGGGATATGAAATTTAATAAATTGGCAGCTAATTTATATTACAATGAAAATGCCGAAAATGACACTAATTTTTCAAAAAATAAAAAAAGATATTTAAATGCTTCTGTAATCATTGAAAGAGATGGCATAAAAATAGGAGTTATTGGATTGTCAACTCCAATGTCGGCACAGTTTGAAGAAGATACAGGCTACTTGAAGGATTTTTACTTTGTATCGCCTATAAATGAAACTAGAAGGCAAATAGAAAAATTAAAATCTGAAGGGGCAAATGCGATTGTCGTAGTGGCTCACATGGGAATTGAAAATGAAAAATAACATTCCAGAAACTGGAGTAAGGGATCTGGCAAATGCTGTACCTGAAATAGATGTAATTGTTGCAGGGGCACATGCATCAGAATGTTCCAAAGGAAATAATTAACGGTGTTTTTAATTACAGAGCCGCATAGATACGGCACTTTTTGTTTCAGAAGTCGATTTAAAAGTTTGAAATTGAAAAATGGAAAAATCAGTTTAATAAGCAAGGATCTGACAACTGTTCCTGTAAAAAGATGAGGAGCCTGATCCAGAAATAGAAAAAATTTACAAGCCTTTTCATAACAGACTTTGTAAAATTGCAAATGAAAAAGTGGGCGAAACTTTAAATGATATGGTGCCAAAAGGGAAATTTCACGGTGTGTCGGCAGCTTTTGCCAAAGATACTGGGCTGTCTTCATTTATAACGGATGTAGAACTTTATTACAGCGGAGCAGACGTGGTTTCATTTGCATATAATTATGAAAATGTAAGGCTTAATAAGGGGGAAATCAGGAGAAAGGACATAGTTTACAATTACAGATATGCGGGCGGAGATGTTACAATTTATAAAATGACAGGAAAGCAGCTGAAAGATTATATGGAATGGGCTGCTGACTATTTTGACACGATACAGCCTGGAGATACGGAATATCGGTATAATAGTGAACGTGCTGGAAGAAAATATGTGACTTTTGATATTTTTGGGGGAGTGAAGTATAAAATTGACTTGAGGAATGAGAAAAGGTAATAAAATTACTAATTTAATGCTTGTAAATGGAAAAGAGATAACTTCTGAAATGGAACTGAAAGTTGGAATGAATGCTTACAGATTTGAGCAGTTAGCAAGAAAAGGCGGAATTTTTGATGGGCAGAAAATCCCTGTATTATGGGCATCTAAGGAAGCAATTGGCGAAATTGATGGAACTATTCAAAATATGATGATTGATTATATAAAAAATGTAAAAAATGGCATAATAGAAGGGAAAAGTCATAATAATTGGGAAATTATAGGATTATAATAAATTTTTAAAAGTTATATAAAAAAATAATAGGCAATTGTAAAAGTAAAAGCGATAAATATTGAACAACAGCGGTATTTAGAATCGCAAGGGGTCAAGACCCCTTGTCAGGAAGCGGAGAAAAACAAGAAAAAAATCAAGCATAAAAAAATACTGTGTTTATTGTGTTTTTAGACTTTTTACAAATGACTATAATAAAAAAATAAATTTAGGAGAAAAAAACAAATAATGAGCATAGAAAAGGAAAAATCAGGATTTTAACAATCCAATAAAAATATAAATTGGAAAAAAAGTGATGGAAATGCACGTGCGGGAGTTATAACAACTCCACATGGAGAAATAAAAAAACGCCAGTATTTATGCCAGTTGGGGAACACAAGCAACTGTGAAAGCTATGACTAAGGAGGAACTGGAAGAAATTAATTCTCAAATTATTCTTGGGAATACGTATCATTTGTATTTGCGTCCAGGAGATGAATTAGTAAATGATTTTGGCGGGCTTCACGGATTTATGAGATGGGATAGACCGATATTAACTGATAGTGGCGGATTTCAGGTATTTAGTCTGGGAGATTTGAGAAAAATAAAGGAAGAAGGTGTTTATTTTCGTTCACATCTGGATGGGATCAAAGCACTTTTTATCGCCTGAAAAAAATCTATTTCAATTCAAAATAATTTGGGAAGCGATATTATGATGGTGCTGGATGAATGCCCGCCAGGATTATCAACACGTGAATATTTGATTCCATCTATTGAAAGAACCTCAAGATGGGCAAAACGTTGTATTGAAGCAAATAGGAATAAGGACAGACAGGGTCTTTTTGCAATTGTGCAAGGTGGAATTTATGAGGATTTGCAGGGATAAAAAGCCTTGAGGAATTGTATGAGGCTGACTATGGATTTGCGGGATATGCTTTAGGAGGGCTTGCAGTTGGAGAGCCACGTGAGGATATGTATAGAATTTTAAAATACATTACGCCCAAATTGCCTGAGAATAAACCACGATATTTAATGGGAGTTGGAGAGCCGGCGGATATGCTTGAGGCTGTGGAACATGGAATTGACATGATGGATTGCGTTCAGCCTACTAGAATTGGAAGACACGGGACTGTTTTTACAAAATATGGAAGACTTGTCATTAAAAATGCTGTTTACTCAAGAGATGACAGACCTTTGGATGAAGATTGCGACTGTTATGCCTGCAGAAATTATACGAGGGCATATATTAGGCATTTATTCAAAGCTGGAGAAATTTTGGGGCAAAGGCTTGCAACATATCATAATTTGCATTTTTTGCTAAAACTTATGGATAATGCACGTGAGGCGATTATTGATGGAAGATTTAAGGAATATAAGGAAGAAGTGCTGAAAAATTATGCGATGGGGAAGGAAAGTGATTGGATAAAGCTCAAAGTCAATATAAAATAAAAAAACTGCAGGGGATAAAAAAACCTTGCAATTTTTTTAAAAATTTTTATATGGAATAAAGAGATTTTTATGAAATAATTTGAAAGAGCAGAAGGAATAACTGATATTTTTGCTCGCAATAACTTTTAATATTTTAAATAAAAAATCCGATCTACCGTTCTAACTTAATTTTTTTGGTTGCCTGCAAAATGTTACAGGTGGTAGTCATATTTATAAATCGTACAGAATCCGTACAAAAACTTAAAGTAGTCGTGATTTTCCTGAGACAATTTATAAAGGGATAACCCCATTAAAAAAAGAGTAAAGCCCAAAAAAATTCGGTGTTAGTGACGTATAGACCAGAAATATTATACATATTTGAATTTTCTATTTAAGCAAAAAAATATTTATTGCTTTTTCACTTCTTCAATATTATAACTGTTATACGAAAAAAATGTCAAACATTCTTTTGAAAAAAGTTGGAAAAAAATTTATAAGATAAACGTTATTTTCTATTTTTTTAAAAATTTTTCCTTTTGCATAAACTTGAAATTTCCCTTGATAAGGCGGGCCTTGTTACTTCAAATTTTTTTGCTAGAGCTGAAATGCTGGGCAAAAAACTTTATTTTATCATCTTGAGCATTTTCCTTTTATATACTAAGAACCTTTTTCTTCAATTGTCTTATGTGTAAAAATTAAACCAGATACGTTTTTGACAAATATTGGCTTTTATTTGAAATTTCACTTATAAAGTTAAGTAAAAGCCTTTTTATCTGACTGGATTAGATCCAGATATTTTTTTCCTTATCCAAAAAAAGAAATTCAGAATTTTCCAAAGTCTATCAAATCAACAGGAAAAACATTATTTTTTTCCAAATAAAAATGCAGAAGCCAGCACTTCACCAGCCTTCATTTGATTTATAACAATTGTATCTCCGTTAAATTTCTGCATTTCCCCACGTGCTGTGCCTTTTATAATAATAATAATTTTTTTTTAAAAATATCTCCACGAAAAAAATACAATTTCATTTTTTTTATATTCTTTTATTTTAAAGTCAGCTTTCTGTTAGACATTTTGATGATTTTATCAGGGTTTAATCCTTTAAACAGTGAAACTTTTGTCAAAAAAAGTGACAGATCTTCTATTTTCATTTTTTTTACCTTCTGTTATTTTTAAATTTTTTTAGTTTGTATATAAAAATATTTTGTATATATTATCATTTTTTTGATTTATGATTTCAAGAAAAATTTTTAAAGAAAAAAATATTTCGGGTGTAAGCCAACTAAAAAGACTATTCAAGTCAATAACTTAAGATTGCTAGTTATAATAATTATTAAAAGAAAAAAAGGAGAAAATAATAAATGGAAAAAAAGTAAAAAGATAGTTATGGCAGTTTTTGCTTGTAATGAGTATAGGCTGCATTGAAAATGCGAAAGTGTCAGGTAAAAAGCGGAAAAATTTAAAAATGTAAAAAAAGACCAGCTGTTACATCAAAAAAATTCAAAGAGCAGTTCAAAAGAATTGAATAGTGAAGAATATGCAAAAAGTTTTGGATAATTTTATGAAAAAGGCGGAGAAATATCTTGAAACAGGGGATAAGGTACGGCTTGTGGATGATTATATAAATGATATTGAAAATGCGAAGGTTTCTAAAAAAAGGCATTGAAGATAATTATGATGCTGATAAAGAGGCTTTTGGAATGGTTGAAGTGGCAATATTTATGAAAAGTTCATATTCAAGTGGAGAAAAAGGCTAAAAAAAGTTGACAGATGCAGATTATGAGAGAATACAGAAAAAAATTTACTAATACAAGTAAATTTAAACAGCTGGAAGGATATGTGGAAAATACAGCCAGTACAGCCATTACAAATTCAATAATTTTTAAGAACTCGGGCAAACTTAGATAAAAAAATAAGTTGTCTGGGTTTTTATTTTTGTGGTAACATATAAATGAAATATAAAATATAATATATTTGAATCGAATTGGAAAAATTGAATAATTTTTTTGAATTTGAGTATAATTTTTGAAAAATATTATTTATGTAAAGGGGAAATTAAAATGAATATGGAAGTAATTAAAGCAAATGTAAGAAATTTTTTTAGATGAAAAAAAGATATGAACACGTGAAAAAGAGTGGCAAAATGTGCTGTGGAACTGGCAAAAATTTATGGAGTTCCTGTGGAAAAAGTGGAAGCTTTCAGCTTTGGCTTCACGATGTGGCAAAATTTTTTTAACTTTGTCTGTTATGATTGACTTGACAAGGGGGAAAATATCCTGAAGTGGCGGATAAGATGTCACAATCCACGGCTGTGTCGCATGGATTTGCAGGGGCTGAATTTGTACGGCAAAAATTATGACTTGTTTGGAGTTGATGATGAGGAAATTCTGGATGGGATTAAATATCATACTATTGGGTGTGAAAAATATGAGTACACTTATGAAAAATTATTTATCTTGCTGATGCGATAGAGGAAAAGAGAAGCTGGGAAGGTGTGGAAAAGGCTAGAGAATTGGCAAAAACAGATTTAGATGAGGCAATAAAATTTGAAATTGAGGAAAAAAATTAAAATATTTGCTTGCGAAGGATTCTATCATTCATCCAAATGTTATAAAAATTTAGAAATTGATAATAGCTAATAAAATTTAGAATAAAAAAATAGAGGTAAAAATATGGGAAATAAAAAGAAAGAAAGACATAGAAATATTGAAAAATAGTGATAAAGATTTTCATAAGGAAAAACGATTTGGCAAAAAAAATTATAATGCTAAAAAGGAAAATCAGAAAACTCCCAAAATGGAACTTAAAGAAGAACGGGAATTGAAATATTTAAAGCAAGTTCTGTCAGAATATGAATTTACTTTTCAGGAAATATTGCAGCTTTTGGAATGGAGCCAGAAAAAGCGAAAAATGTATAAGCAGCTTTTAAATGCTTGGGAAGAAAGTGGAGAAATCTACTTGAAAAGAAATGGGAAATATACTTTGCCTGAAAAGGAAGGATTTGTAAAAGGTGAAATTTCTATTTCCAGCGGGAATTTTGGATTTCTTGATATTAATGGGCAGGCTAGTGTCTTTATTCCTGGAACTTATTTAAATACAGCTATGAATGGAGATACTGTTTTAGTTCGTATTTTAAAGGAAAGTTCAGATAATAAAAAGCGGGAAGGTGAAGTTTATAAAGTTATAAAAAGAAATCGGGATGTTATTGTCGGAATTTTTGAACATAACTTGAGTTTTGGATTTGTACGTCCAAGAAATTCTCCAAAGGACATTTATATTCCAAAAAAATTAATAAGAGGGGCTAAAACTGGAGATTTAGTGGCTGTAAAAGTAGATTTCTGGGGAGATGACGAAAGAAAGCCTGAAGGCGGGATTGTGAGTATTTTAGGAAGTCCTAAGGATACAGAAGCGCTTATTTCATCACTGCTTTTAAATGAGGGAATTGAGGAGAAATTTCCAAATGAAGTTTTGCAGGAATTGGATAAAATAGATGAGGATTTTTCAGATGAACTTGAAAATCGTAAGGATTTACGGCATCTTGACATTATCACAATTGATGGCTCTGATGCAAAGGATTTAGATGATGCAGTTTATGTGGAAAAAACGGAAGATGGATATAAACTTTTTGTAAGCATTGCCGATGTTTCCTATTATGTAAAGGAAAATACCGAACTTGATGCAGAAGCATTAAAACGTGGAAATTCAATTTATCTTGTAGACAGGGTAATTCCTATGCTTCCACGAAAATTGTCAAACAATCTTTGTTCGCTTAATCCAAATGAAGATAAGCTGACTTTTACTGTGGAAATGGATTTGGATAAAAGGGGTAAAGTTATAAAAAAATGATTTTTATAAATCAGTTATAAAATCAAAATACAGAATGACTTACGAAAATGTAAATATAATTTTGAAAAAAGATGAAGAATCAGAAGAATACAGAAACCTTTTACGATAAATACAGAAAAAAATTGATGAAATGTTAAAAAAATATGCTGGAACTTTCTAAAATTATCAGAAGCAATAAAAAAAGACGTGGGAGCATTGATTTTGAATTGCCTGAGATAAAAGGTAGTCTTGGATGAAAAATAAAGCCGTGAAGGACATCGTATTACGTTCTAGAGGGGAAGCAGAAAGAATTATTGAAGACTTTATGGTTATTGCAAAACGAAACTGTGGCGGAAAAAAACTTTTCTGGGAGGAAATTCTGCGATTTACAGGGTTCACGAAGATCCTGACAAGGCGAAAGTTCAGGCATTAAATGAAACTTTGATAAAATTTGGATATTCTCTAAAAGGGCTGGAGGAAATTCATCCCGGAAAATTCCAGAATATTATAGAAAGAACGACAGGACTGCCTGAAGGCTACTTAATCCATAAATTAATTTTTACGGGCAATGCAGCGTGCAAGATATGCCAACAAAGAATCTAGGGACATTTTTGGACTGGCTTCTAAAATATTATTTGCACTTTTACATCACCAATTCGGAGATATTCTGATTTAATCGTTCACAGAATGTTGGGACGTTCAATTGAAAAATTTATGAGCGAAAAGGAAAAGGCAAAATATGGAGCTAATTTTGAAGCGATTGCCTCAAGTATTTCAAGAACTGAGAGAGTGGCGGACAAACTGGAAGAAGATAGCGTAAAAATCAAGTTAATTGAGTATATGCAGGATAAAATTGGACAGGTTTATGTTGCCAGACTTAGTGGAATGAATAAAAATAAAATATTTATGGAGCTGGAAAATCACATAGAAGTGGTTTACAATGTTACAACAGCACGTGATAACTTCATTTACGATGAGGAAAACTTTAAAATTGTGGATAAAAGAAATAATGAATCCTACACTATGGGAAGTACAATGAAAGTGAGCATTGTAAGTGCAAGTTATGCTAAGATGGAAATTGAGGTTATACCTTATGTGGAAGAGAAAGTAAAAATTGATGAAGTTGAAGAAGAATAAAAATAAAAAAACATTGGAAGGAGGGAAAATGCCAGTATTAGCTAGAAACAAAAAGGCTTTTCATGATTACTTCATAGAAGACAAGCTGGAAGCGGGGATTGAGCTTGTGGGAACGGAAGTGAAGTCGGTAAAGGCTGGAAAAGTCAGCATAAAAGAAAGTTTTATAAGAATTATACGAAATGAAATTTTTGTGATGAATATGCATATTACGCCTTATGAATTTGGGAATATTAACAATGTGGCAGAATCTCGTGTGAGAAAATTGCTTTTGAATAGGCGTGAAATAAAAAAGTGGAGTGAAAAAATTCAAGAGCAAGGGTATACCATTGTTCCAATTTCAATTTATACAAAGCAAAGACTTGTAAAAATGGAAATAGGACTTGCAAAAAGGGAAGAAAAATGCATGATAAAAAGGGAATCGCTGAAAAGAAAAAGATATTGAAAGAGATATGAAAAAAATTGCAGAAAAAAATTTTTGAAGATAAAAAAATTGCATAAATTGATTAAAAATTTAGTATAATAAACGTATTCGGAAGTTATATGAATTTAAAATTTAGCAAAAAGAATAAAAAAAGATGTTAAATAAAAAAATATAAATTTAATAAGGGGTGAAATTATGAGTAAAAATCATAAATTATGCTGGAGAAGATTTTGATAATGAAATAATTTTTGCAAAATGGGCTTACACTTGTTGACTTTTTTTGCCATCTGGTGCGGGACCTTACAAATGTTGGAAAAAGGTTCTGTCGGAAGTGGCTAATGCTTCGGAATGTAAAAATTGTCAAAGTTGATGTTGATGATTATCCAGAATTTGGAGCGAAGTTTAAAAATAAGAGGACTGCCTTTGCTTTTTACTGTTTTAAAGATGGACAAATTGTGGAAACTTTGAAATGGTTTTTCAGACTTTTGATGAAATTATGGAAAAAAATTAATTTACATAATTAATTTATATTTTTAAAAATTTGATTGATATAGAAAAATAAAAAAATTCTGAAAAATAGAAAAATTTTTAGAAGGAAGTGATGTTTTAATGAAAAACTATTTTTAGTGCCAGGGAGGAGCTGGGTATATCGGTTCTCACACAGTTTTAGATTTGATAAAAAAAGGATTTAATCCTATTATAGTGGATGATTTTAGTAATTCTAGTAAAAAAAGTTATTACAATTTTTAGAAGAACTTTTCTGGAGAAAAAAATAAATTTTTATGAAATGGATATAAAAGAATAAAGAAGGTTTGAGAAAAATTTTTAGAGAAAATAAAATTGACGCTGTTATTAATTTTGCAGGATTTAAGGCAGTGGGAGAATCTGTAGAAAAACCGCTTATGTATTATGAAAATAATTTATTTGGAATGATTACTTTACTTGAAGTAATGAAAGAATTTAATGTAAAAAATATCGTATTTAGTTCGTCAGCTACTGTTTACGGTGTTTCTGAAAAAGTACCTTTTGTGGAAACTGATCCAATGGGAGAAGTTACAAATCCTTATGGACGTACAAAAGTAATAATCGAACATATTTTAATGGATTTGGCAAAATCTGACAATACTTGGAATATAATTGCTCTTAGATATTTCAATCCATTAGGTGCTCATGAAAGCGGAAGAATTGGAGAAGATCCAAACGGAATTCCAAATAATCTTTCACCTTATATAACTCAAGTTGCAGTTGGAAAATTGGAAAAATTACATATTTTTGGAAATGATTATGATACTCCAGATGGAACTTGCATAAGAGATTTCATTCATGTAAATGATTTAGCGGCAGGACATTCAGCAAAGATTAAATTATTTATTTAATAATGAAAAATCTTGGTTTTGATGCGATAAATTTAGGAAGTGAAAAAAAGGGTTACAGCGTTCTTGAAATTTTTAAGTAATTTTGAAAAAAAGCTGTTGGAAAAAGAAATTCTTATGTAATTGATGGAAGAAGAGCTGGAGATATTGCAGTTTGTTATGCAGATGCTTCAAAAAGCTAAAAAAATTATTGAATTGGGAAGCAAAATATACAATTGAAGATATGTGCCGTGATTCTTGAATTGGCAAAAAGAAAAAAATCCAAATGGATTTAAAGATTAATTTATTTAAAAAAATATCGAAAGGAACTAGAAAATGAACAACTTTGAAGAAAAAAATTAAATAAATATGCAGAAGTAATTGTAAAAAAATTGGAGCAAATGTGCAAAAAAAGGTCAGAAAGTTTGGGTAAACTGTACGACTGATGCATTGCCATTGGTTTACAAAGTTACAGAATTGGCTTATAAAGAGGGGGGCGAGTGATGTTCATGTTAAATTGACAGATGATAAATTGTCAAGACTTCATGCTGAATACCAGTCGAAAAGAAGATTATTCTCACATTCCTCAATGGGCGATTGACGAGAGAAATGATTATCTTGATAATAATGTAGTGTTTATCCACATTTTAAGCAGTTCTCCAAATTTATTTGCAGGAATTGATCCAGAAAAAAATTAGGAGCATTGGCAAAAAAATGTCGGGAGAAGCTTTTCATAAACATTACAGAACATGTATTATGACAGATGTAAATTCATGGACGATTGCAAGTTATCCTTCAGCAGATTGGGCAAAACTTGTAGTTCCCAGACGAAAACAGATACTGATGTTGCACAGGAAAAATTGCTTGATGCAATATTGAAAACTGTAAGAGTTGATAAAGATGATCCAGTTAAGGCTTGGGAAGAACATAGAAAGAATTTGAATGAAAAAGCTGAGTTTTTGAATAGCAAAAATTTCGTGGCACTTCACTATACTTCAAAAGGAACTGATTTGACAGTTGGGACTTCCTAAAAAAATCATATTTGGGTGGCACTGGAAGTGTTAATGCGAAAGGGAGCTGATTTCTTGCCTAATATGCCGACAGAGGAAGTGTTTACGGCTGGAGACCGAGATCGTGTAGATGGTTATGTTTCTAATAAAAAAACCACTTTCGTATCAAGGAAACATTATTGACAAATTTCAAATTGACTTTTAAAGATGGAAAAGTTGTAGATTTTGAAGCAGAAGAAGGTTACGACATTTTGAAACAGTTGCTTGACACTGATGAAGGTTCGAGAAGAATAGGAGAAGTTGCTCTTGTGCCAAATGATTCGCCTATTTCAAATTCAGGACTTCTTTATTATCAAACATTATTTGACGAAAATGCCTCAAACCACTTAGCATTGGGTGCCGCATACCCGACTAATGTAAAAAATGGAACAAAAATGACAGAAGAAGAATTAATAAAAAGCTCACATTAATCAATCAATTTCACATGTTGATTTTATGATTGGTGATGCTGAAATGGATATTGACGGAATTTTGGAAGATGGAACGAAAATTCCTGTATTTAGAAAAGGAAATTGGGCGTTTTAAATTTTAAAATTTTGGAGATAATATTATGAAATGCAATAGTTTGGAAGAAGTAAGAGAAAAATATTGATAGTATAGATGATAAAATTATAAAAATTAATTGCAGAGCGTTCAGATTATGTAAGACAGGCAGCATATTTTAAAAAAAGTCAAAAAAACAGATGTAAAAAGCAGTTGATAGAGTTGAGAAAATAATAAAAAAAAGGTCAGGGAAAAAGGCTAAAATTTATGGTTGCAGTCCAGATGTTGTGGAATTGATTTATAGAGATATGATAAATTATTTTATTGATGAAGAAATGAAAACTTTTGAAAAAAATAATAGTTAATAAAAAAAGAAACTGCTTTTAAATTCAAGGGTTTTTTTTTATTTTTTTAGAAAAACAAATTAAAAAAATTTTTCATGCTATTTTTATTTAAAAAAAGTAGACTGGTTATAAATTTCTTTTGCAAGAGGTCAAAACTTTTTATTAGTAAATAATAGGAAAATATAACTTTTATTTTTTTAAACGGAGTCTAGGATTAATTTTTTTATTTAGAAAAAAACTTGCATTATTTTCTAAAAAAAGGTATAAAATTAGTTTGGTAATTAAAATGTTCGATTTTCACAGCATTTGTTTCAGTTTTGAAATCATTATAAAGTACTTTATTATACAGGAAGTTTTCTTATTAGTTTGAATGTATAAGTGTTATTTGTGAATCGAAATTAATAAATATTAAATAATGGGAGGAGATGATCTGACATGACGTTAGTAGAAGGAAAAAGTCGGAGACAAGTTTTTTTGTTAAAGGACATTGATCAAAAAAATTAGACACACGGTTGTTAAGTCTAGGAGTTTGTAGAGGAGATGCATGCACAATTGAAAAATATTGCAAATGGAAATGTCCTTATAAAGACAGTTGAAACTAAAATTGTCATTAGTACAAATTTAGCAAATCACATTCAAATTGAGGTGGTAAAATGATAAATGTGGCATTTGTCGGAAATCCTAATGTTGGGAAAAACCGCTTTAATTAATCAAATTTCACATGCAAGTTTAAAAAAATGGGGAACTGGCTAGGGGTAACAATTGAAAAAAAGAAGTATTTTTTTAAGGTCGGAGATGAAGATGTAAAAATTAATTGATTTGCCAGGAATTTACAATTTATCAATGAGTACGGCAGAAGAAAGAGTTTCACGAGATTTTTTTGCTGGATGAAAAAAAGTTGATGTGATAATTAATGTACTAGATTCGACATCGCTTGAAAAAAATATTTATTTGACTGCTTTTATTAAAGGAACTTGATATTCCAGTTGTGATGGCACTTAACTTTGAAGATGAATTTAAAAGAATTGGCTATCAATTGATATAGAAAAAAATTTGAAAAAGCAATTGGGAGTTCCAGTTATTTTCACAAGTGGAAGATCTGAGCTGGAGTAGATAAGCTTTTATGGAAAAAAGCTGTAGAACTTTACAAAAAAATTCTTCAGATAAAAAAATACAGCATAGATTGCTATTTGAAAAAGGAAATCGAAGATAATATTAAAAGTTTGAAGGATAAATTGGAAAAATGATAAATCTTATGAAAAAAGTTTTAGAAAAGATATCCAGTAGAATGGCTGGCAATTAAAATCTTGGAAGATGATACTAATGTAGAGGCAAGAGTAAAAACTGAATTTGGAGTAAGTGTTTCAAATATCGGAGAAACTGAAAAGAAAAATATTGAAAATCGTTATGGAATCGAACCTCAAGATGCTTTGGCAAGAGAGAGATATGGAATCGTTCGTGGAATTATCTCGATGAACCTAAAAAGAGGTACTGGAGATAAATTTGCATTAACTGATAAAATTGACAAAGTTCTTTTGAATAAGTTTTTTGGTGGAATAGCATTTCTTGCTATAATTTATGCTGTTTTCGTAATCGTATTTGATGGAAGTTCGCCGTTTATCGACTGGATTGATGGTTTCTTTAGTGATTTTGTCATAAAATATGTGGGTCACGCCATCGAAGGAGTGCCAGATTGGTTAAGCAGTTTTATACTTGATGGAATTTTGGCTGGTGTAGGTTCAGTATTGACATTCGTTCCACTTATGTTCTTTATTTACTTCTTCATGGCAATTCTTGAAGAAAGCGGATATATGGCTCAGTGTTGCATTTATTTTAAATAAAAATGATGACAAAAAGTTGGACTTTCAGGAAAAGCATTCATCCCAATGCTAATCGGATTTGGATGTACAGTTCCAGCAATTTATTCAACAAGAACATTGGAAGATGAAAAAACAAGAAGATTGACAGGAGTTATTGCAACATTTATGTCATGTGGAGCAAGACTGCCGGTTTATTCATTGCTTGCAGCGGCGTTTTTTTCAGTAAAAATGCAGACTTTTAGTAGTAGTTTCAATCTATGTTTTTGGTGTATTTATGGCTCTTTTAGTAGCTTTTGTATTAAAAAGATTTAAATACTTTAAAGGAAATAATACGGAGCTGCTTATAGAATTGCCGCCATACAGACTTCCAAGTGCAAAAGCTGTCTGGAGCAATATGAGATCAAGAACTTTTTCTTACATAAAAAAAGCAACTACAATAGTTTTAGGAATCCTGTTAATTATCTGGTTCTTCCAATATTTCCCAAATAAAGGAGATGCTGAAAGTTCATATATAGGTCAAGCCGCAAAAGTTGTTCAGCCTGTATTCAAGCCAACTGGTTTTGGTGACAGATGGGAACCTGTAGCTTCTATTGTGCCAAGTATCATTGCAAAAGAAACAGTAGTTGGATTTTTAGGACAAATTTTATTATCTCAAGGAGATGATGAGAAAAAAGAATATAATTTTGTATCAGATTTAAAAGATCAAGTAGTTGGATTGGGAGGAGCAGCAGTAGAGTCAGTAAAATCATTAGGACATATTGCAACCTTCAAAATTGCAACATTGGAAATGAAAAGTCAGGAGGAGCTTGACCAAGATGCAGGTGGAAACATCATTCCAGCAATTAGAAGCTTGTGGAATGACAAATATGGTCAATTAAGAGCATATTCATTTATGTTATATGTTCTTCTAGTAGTACCGTGTGCTGTAGCAATGGGAGCTTTGAAAACAAGAATTTGGATGGAAATTATTAGCATTTCAAGTGTCAATGCTGTTAATTCTGCCTTACGTAGTATCAACCTTATTCTTCAATATCGCAAGGCTATTTATATAGATATGAAATAAAATTTTGAAAGGAAGTGCAGAAAATGATAATAAAAACAGTTATCATCGCTATAATTGCAGCTGCAATCGTATTTGCAGTATTTAGAAAAATATACAAGGACTACAAAAAAAATAAAAATCTTTGTGGAACAGACTGCTGTCATTGTTCAACTGGTTCAACTTGCAGTCCACATAAAGAAAATCACGCTAAGTAGTAAAAAAATTCAAAAAAATTTTTATAATTTTTTTTCAAGCCCCAGTAATATTTAGTCGTATGACTCTAGTATTTATGGGGATTAATTGATTTTTCATTATTTTTTTATTCTACAAACAAAAAAACAAAGAAAAATAAAAAAATTTTATTATAAGAATATTCCTGTATAATAATACTTGACCAATAGAAAAAGTGAAAACTTTTTTCTTCAAAACTCCTTTTTAAATACGTCATCACAAGGGTGGCGTATTTTTTTTAGTATTTACGGGGCTTTGAAGTAGTTTCCACTTTGTTTATCTCATTTCAATTACCTAATTATTAAACGTAGTGTTTATGCGGGGTAAACTTTTTATATTATTTCCGTTGGTTACCCGTTGGTTACCTTTTCAAGTCTGTTAATTTGTCATATTGCTTTCATCCGAATAAAATTTTATATTGTTCATTTCGGCTTTTAAGTTTTCCTTATCTGTCTTAATATAAAACTTGTTCGTAGTTTCAATGTTTTCGTGTCCTAATATATCCGTTATGGCTGTCGTTGTTAATTGCTGTCGGCTCATTAGAGTGCTTAGGGTCTTTCGGCAATCGTGTGGCTTGTGGCTCATTCCTAGAGATTCCAATGTTTTGTAAAAATGTTCACGGAAAAAATTAATCCGTAACGGCTTATTTTCCTTTTCCTTTTTCTTAAAAACCCAATTTTGGTTGTATAGCAAATAATCTGTGGGGCTTTTCTCATACAAGCCTTTAATTAATTGGAAAATATCCTTGTGTATCGGTATTTGTCGGTGTTTTCCTTTCTCTGTCTTGTTCCCGCCATTTATGAAGCCTTGCAATAGGTCAACGTTTTCTTTTTTTAGCCCAGCAAGTTCTCCAATCCTCATTCCTGTGTAAATCATAATTAGAATATAGTCAACCCATTGTGTGCTAATATTATTCCATAGTTTCTGTATTTCATAACTGCTAAATATATTTTTTTCCTTTTGTACTGATTCCTTAGGTATTTTGATGTACTTGGCTCTATTTACGGTTATTATTTCAAGTTCCATTCCATAGTTAAATAACGTTGTTAAAAAGTTCTTCGTTATTTGCTTTGTCGCTGAACTTGTATTCAAGTTGTTTATAGCCTGTTGCATTTGCGGGCCTTTTATTTCCCTGAATACTAGGCTATGTAACGGCTCACATCTTTTATAACTGTTCTTATAACTGTCAAGGGTTGCTTTTTTTACCATTTCCCTTTGGTTGCTGATAAACAGTTTATACAGTTCGCTAAATATAATCTTGCTGTTGTCTATCTCATAAGGATTTACCAAATAATTATTTAATATTTCCTGTGCCTCTGTCCTTGTCGCATACATTCCAAGCGATTTTCGTTTCCCTGTGGCTGGATCGGTAACCCTTACCCAATACGGCTTCTTTTTCTTTGTCTTTGTTACACTCCCTTGCCTATTTGCTTTCTTTTTTCTTTTCATATTTCCCACCAATCCAAAAATCTAACTAATTAGGCACTACTTGCCTTTGTATTTTAATATCATTCTTTTAATAAATCAATATTTTTTTATCACTTGTAATATCTTATGTTTATTTTTATTTGAATATCCCTGAAGTCGTAAAAAGCCTTTTTTTCTTTCGTTTATCATTTCAAAAAGGCCCTTATTTCCATATCATTTAGATTCATTATACGCTTTTTGTTTACTATTGTTATGTACTTTAATACTGTATCAATATCTTTTTCAGTATCTTTCACTATTTTTACATCAATAGCGTTTGTTATGGTTTCCTTTTTCCATTTTTTCCAAGTCTTTTCTAGTTTGTCTATCTCTTTTTTTCTGATCCAATGTTCTTTAAAGTCCTCTTTAACTGCTAACAATAAATGTACATGTGGCAATAATCGCTTTGAATATTTGTTGTACGATATTTCAACTATCTTTATATACCCCAACATTATCGCTTGTATGCTCTTTTTTCTCACAATCCGTGCCACTATGCTATTATTTTCCCCAACTTCATCGCTTAGTTTTGTTAAATCTCCTATTTCCCTGCCGTTAAATGTCATCAATATATAGCGGATTCCATTTTGTTTGGCTACCTTTTCTTTTAATTTTAAATATGTCTTATATTTTCTGTTTTCCCTGCATAATGGACACGTTTGCCGTTTACATCTCGTAACATAATTTATTTCCCCTGAACCGTATAAAAGTTCATTGTTTATACATTCCATTATTTCATCAACTTCATTTGTTTTTCTGTATTCTTCTATGATTTCTAATATCTCTATTATCCTATCTGTTTCAGCTTCTGTATATCTATAACGCTTAGGATAATTCCCTTTTTTTCCATTCTTTTCACTTCCCTACCCAATCTTTATCAAAATGTTAAATTTGTCGTGCATTCTCCCAATCATTTTCCTGAATAAATTATCTTTTATTTTTTTCAACAATAAAAACATCAACATCATCATCTTTTTATTAGCCTTTTTCCTTAGAATTATATAGTTTATTTCATATTCAAAGCCTTTATTTATGCTATATAGGCTATATCTTTGAATGAAAAATGATTAAAAATGTAAAATTCAATCCCATTATAACTATATAAAGAAAAACAAAAAAATTTTTACCCAATTCTATTTATATTTTTTTATTTAATATTTTATTAATCTTACATTTTTTTAGTTCGTTATGGTATCTAATCTTACATTTTTCATATACTTCCTTTTTATTCAAAAAAATTATAAAATTTGTTATGGTATTTAATATTACATTTTTTTATTTGTTATCATTTTTTTAAAAAAATAGGGGCTTTTTATTGTTTTAATTGCTGTGATATGGTATAATTGATATGTAAAATTACACACCAATCTTATTAGAATCGCTTGCTATAACTCCCCCCTACGTTGTTATAACAAGCCATTTTTTTATTTTTCATTCTTTTTCTTTGGCTTAAATACCTGCGAAGTGCTTCCACGGTTTATTACACCGCATTTTTTACACTTTGTAACATAATATTTACAATCGCTTTCAATTCCAAATAAAAATGCTCCGCAGTGCTTACAATGTACCTCTTTCACCTTTATTCACCCCCATTATACTATGATAATTTTTCTCCATTGTCTTCGTTGTCCTCATCAAATATTTTCATAATTGCATTACTTTCGTTTATTACCGCTTCTAATGCTTTCCAGTCCAATGCAACATCTAATAAATCGGTTATTTTATCCACTAATTGATTTCTTTGGCTGTGTGATATAGGTAGACTGCATATATACTCTGACACATTATTAGCCCGTGCTTTCCATTCTTTAATCTTTTCTGCCTTTTTCTTTTCTCTGTCCTGGTTAATTGCCAATGTAACTTCTTTTAATATTTCAAATTCTATCATTTTTTATTTCTCCAATCCTGCTTTAATTATATGCCCCGACTGTTATTCTGATACCTAGTTCCATTAGTTCGTAAACACTTCTTAAATGCCGTTCATATAGCCTATAATCATCTATTTCCTCGTTAAGTTTATCTAATACGGCTTGTATATCCTCGTTGTAATTTTTATGATCCATTATTCTTTTAACACTTCTTTTAACGTTTTCGCATATTCTTTTCCACCATTTTCATCACTCCCTATTTTTCCTATCTGTTGGTATTCCTAATTTGATTAGCATTTGCTCCATTTGTTCCAAAGTTAATTTTTTAAATCCTTCAATTATAACTTTCGCTCTTTCATTACTATTCATAACTATTTTCCCCCTTATTTTCTGAATATTCCAAACTCCATACAGGCCCATTGTCTACACTTTCAATCTTTTGCAATGCCTTTAACAGCACTTTGGCTTTGGTTTCTGTACGTTCTCTAACTTCCTGATATATAAGTGTAAATGGTATTTGTTCGTTTATAACAGCACTCATTATTAATTCAACTTGCTGTAATATTCCTAGTTGCCCTTGTGTCAATTCATCTCTTTTAAGCCCTTTCGGTATTCCTGCTATATCTCTGGCTAAATTTGTATAATGGATATAGTGAAACTTTTGTTTAGGTTTGCTTACCTTGCCGTAATATAAAAGGGCCTTTATATTCAACGTTTCAATGTTCCTAGTCGCTTTAGCCAATTCTCTTGCCTGAAGCCTTGTAAGTTCCTCTAATTGTCTGTTTTGGTTCTCTAGGTAGTCTATATATCCAATTACGGCTTTTCTCACATATTTGCTTTCCCTCATTAGCACTTGTTTGGCTTGATTAAGTGCCAATACAAACATTTCATTTTCTTTTCCGCTTTTATCTTTGTATTTACTCACGTAAATTTTAACGTTAGTGATTTTTTTATTTACTGATAATAATTTTTGCTGTGAGGTCTCCAAAAATATTTTTGGATACCTGTTTTTCATTATTACTAAGTTTTCACTACAAAAATATTTTGCCCAGTGATTTCGTTTCTTCAAAATTCATCTCTTATCACATTTTAAAAAAACTTTTATGTTTTAATTTAACTGCTTTCCCTTTTTTTCTTTCAGCTTCAGTTAATGTTCCAGCCTTTGCCTTTTCTAAATATTCCTTTTCCCTTAACTCATTGATTTTCTTTAATAATTCTAGGCTTGTTATCGTTTTATTTTTTTCTGGATCGCTTTCATTTTCATTCACTCCCATTTCTATATTTTCTAGTTCTATTAATTCCATTTCGGGTATTTCTAATAGTTCTGCTTCTAGTATTTCTAATAACTCTATTTTTTTATTCCCCCATTTTCATATTTTCTATTTTAGCCACTTGTTTTCCTAGTTCAAAGAACGTATCTTGCACGCCACTAATCAAATATACTAATAAATCACTTGCCTTTTTATTGCTTTCTAGTTCGTTAAAAATGATGTCCCATTTTTCTTTGTTCTCTATTTCAAATTTATAATTAGCCCATTCTATTATGCTTTCTTCCATTGATTCTTCTCTTACTTTCATTTCTTTCCATTTAATCCGCTCTCCTTAATTCAATTTATCCAATCTTTCTTTTATTGCTTTTTCTTCCTCTGTAAATATATCAATTGCAATTATACTCTCACGTATAACGTTCTCAATATCCATATTACTGATGTTTTCCCTGTATACTTTTTGTAGATGTTCCTTGGTTATTATTTCTTCTCTCACTATCTGTATAACTGTAAATAGTTCAATTAATTTTTTTCTTTTTATTTTTTTTCATTTTTTTAACAAGGTTTATACTCTCACGTTCCGCATATCTCTCTTTTTGCCATATTTCCTCTCTTATCTCATCCGCCTTATCGCCTAAAATTTCTTCTCTTATTTTCTTTTTCAATTATTTCACTCCCTTAATCATTCTTTTTATTCTGTTAATCATTTTATTTCGGGCCTTTTCCCTTGCTTTGTCGCTATTTTTGTTTACCATTTCCAATGCTTCAAATTTGTGTTTCATTTTCCACCACTCCATTTCAATATTTAAATTTAACCGTTCTGTATTATGTAGCACCGTTCACGTTGTATCTTAAAATTATTAAGCCCATCGCTTAACCTACAATCAAATATTAGTGTATTTTCTTATTGCCTGAAGTATATTGAATATGCCTATTTATTTGCTTTTTGATATGTGTTATAATTGCTTATTCTAAAATTTAGGTATAAAAAAATACTACAAAACTCTTTTTGCATTTTTTTATGAAGTTTGTAGTATAATCTATTTGCGAGATAGTATTATACTACATGCCTTATATGACTTAATAGGTTGTATAGGGCTTTTTTTATGCCTTTTCAATAATTATCTTTTTGGTTTTCGGTATCATAAAATGATTTTAACTTCCCTATTATCCTCATTTATTCCAAATTCCTTTAAAAAGCGGTATGGATAAATTGACTTTACAGCCTTTTACCTGTTCCCATTTTTTATAAAAAGATATTTTTGGCTTTTTCTTTCGGTTTTTCATATCCCTTTTTCCTCTCTATTAAGTTCTAATATATTATATAACATTAGTACTTAATTGTCAAGTTATAATTTAAATTTTTTTATAAATTATACTACAAACTTCACAAAAATTTATTTGACTGTAATTGTCCGTTACCTGTTTATAGCAGGCCCGCTCAAGCCAAAAATGGCTTCATTTCCTGTATCATTCCGAGAGCGGAACTTTCCGCTTTCGGATCAATCCAATAACAATGGTTCATCTTTTCCTAGCCCTGTATTTTGATTGATTCCGTCCCTTACAATTTTTACACTTTCAGGAAATAACGTTGTTACTACGTTCAATAAGTCTTTACCGTAGTTATTGGCTAGTGCATATTTAAGCACGCTTTTAAATCTGTCCTTTGCCCTTACTGTCTTGTTGTAGTTAGTCATTCTAGTCTTTAAGTCAATGTGATAACGTTCTTTAAACACTCTATAAACTTCATTATATTTTGCCCCATAGTTCCCGCCATTTGCCCTTATAATTCTGTTTATAATGTCCTCTAACTGATACGGCTCTAGTTCTCCGTTTAGCCCCTTTATTATTTCACATTGGGCCTTGTTTTCATTTCTCAATCTTTCGTTTTCAAGTTCTGTTTCAAGTGCCATTTTTAAGACTTCTATTTTAGTTAGTTGTTTAGGCTGCAATGTCGCTTTTCCTGTTTTTATTGCAAAATATATTAAAATCATTTCCCTTTGTATATTCCAACTGTACTCATCTTTTAGAAGTTTGTTTAATGCCAAATATCCTATTTGAGTAAATAAGTATATTTCTTTTGTATTATTTGGTATAAAATCCTGAGTGTTAAAATTGCACTCAGAAAAAGTATTCCTGTCAATAGTAAAATAATCTGTATTTTCAATAAATTTATCTTTGTTGCTTCTGAAAAAGCCTATTTATTTCTTTTAGGCTCTCTTTTATGGATTTTTCCCAATATCCCAAGTTGTTACAATTTTCTGATTTTTTTCCAATATTTTTTTCCTCTATTTCAACTCCGTTTATAATCATTTTTTTACCATTTACCATTGTTTTTATTTCATTTTTTTCATTTCTCACCGCTCCTATTCATTTATAAATATTTCAACAACTTCATCATTAGTTAGATCCAAATAATCTTTAACCTTTTTTTCACTTCAGGTAAACTAAATCTTAATAGCCCATTTACCTTTTTTTACTTACACTAACCTTGGATAATCCCAATGCTTTGGCTAAATCCTTTTGTGTCTTTTTCTTTCAATGATAATTTTGATTTTAAGATGTTCTTTTGTATCATTTCCTTGCCCCCTTATTCGTTTATAAAGATTTCTACTACTTCATCATTGGTTAAATTAAAGATTTTTTTATTCTAGCAATTTCTTTATCTTTAAAACCTTTTCCATTGATTTTTATTTGTAAACGCTGTTTTTGATAATCCTATAACCTTTGAAAAATTATCATAATTGAAACTGTATTCTTTCAATTTTCCTTTAATTTGTTGTTTACCATTTTTTTACCACACTCCTAAAAAGTAATATTTTATGTTACCTAATTTTTAAATAATAGTAACATATATTGTTACTTTTAGTCAATATTTTTTTATAAAAAAATATAAAAAGTTGCTTTTTGTTACTTTTTTTGATATTATATTATTAGAAAATTAATAATTAAATATGGAGAAAAAAATGGAAAAAAAGAAATTAATGATTTTAAGCATTTGGGGAAGTTGTTAAAATTTTTAAGAAAAATCTAAAAAAATGACACAAATAGAATTAGCGAAAAAAATTAAATAAAACCCCATACACTATAAAAAAGATATGAAAAAACGGAAAAAATTCCTTTGGAAGTAGTTATGAAATTTTTTTAATATTTGAGGTTTCTAAAACATCAGCAGCTTTCTTTTATTTCTAACGCATTTTTAGATTATAGAGCTTTTAACTGAAACCGAAAGGCAAGAAGTAGTAAAGATTTTAAAGGCTGGAGTAGACGAAATGACGGAAGAAGAAGAATTTGAAAAAGGTTTTTGAAATATTAGTAAACCTTTCACATTTTAATAGATTTTCAGTTTACAAAGAAGATGAATATGTTATTGTAAGGATAGCGGATTATGATTTTAACGAATATTTTAAGGTAAAAAAAGTGATGTAGGTAGAATAGCAGAATTTCTTAATGAAAAATATAACAAATACATTACAAAAGATTATTTGTATATTTTGAAAAGTCTTGTAAATATTGAAGAAAAGAAAAAAATTAAAACAAAGTCTGAGAAAGATGAGAACGGTTATATTATTTTAAAACCCGATAAATCTCAAAAGGATTCCGATTAATTCGTTACCTTAAATTCAGGTGGCAAAACTTCTGCCATCTCAAAATGACTGAACGAATCTGTACACTCATAGCGAACGAATTGTTAGGGGGTAGTTAAAAGCGACACCCTTTGAAGTGAATAGATAAAATCTACTGTGTTGGCTTTTGTTAGCCAGTATATAAAATTTATATATCAGATAACGGGCTATGTTAAACTTAGGTCGTGAATAATTATTGAATACAGCCAATAGGGATAAACTCCCCTTTGGTTGTTTTTATTTCTCCACTTGTGGGGAAAATTAAGATAACGGAAGTTTCTGTTTTCGGATCAGGCAATAACTATTCGCCATTAGTGGCGAAAATAATTTTATACCAACATTTCCCTTATAACTTTTTTCAGGATAAATAAGTGATAACCCTGATACGAAAATTTTTCGTACCGTGGTACGTGCCATAAATCAATTTTTGGTTTCCTAATTTTGGGAAACCAATCATAATCCCCTTATATAAGCCAAATACAAGCCCATACAGGCTTTCTGTTCAATTCTTTAATATTTTCCTGCTTAACTCATTTATCATACGTGTGGCTTATCTATGTGGCTCTAATAGCATTGTAAACTTAGCAATACTTAAATTTATAAGGGCCTTTTCTCCTTAAAGCCCGAATAGGGGGCTGAAATATTAAAAAAATAAAAACATTTTTTTAATGTTACTAGAAATTAAATTGTTGGCTTTTTGTTAAGTTTTTTTATATCCGTACTTCCTAAATCTAACTTAGGGCTTTTTATTTTTTTATACCCTAATTCAAGTTTAGTGTTTCCAGCAAGTTAAAAAAATTAGTATTTTTTTAGTAAAAATACTGGTATCATTTTTAACTTCTCAATTTATTCTTAAAACGTTCTCTATTGGGTCTAGGACTTCGCTCACGTTTCGATAATCTGATTTTTTTGGTATAAAAACTATGTCTAGGGTATTCAATGTTCTTAAATCACTTATAAATTATCACTAATTAGTGATATTTTCAGATATTCGGGTTTTTTTATAGGCTTTTTGTAATAGGCTCATTTGTTATTGTTTTTTTGACTAATGACTATTACTTAAATTTCAGTAATAGGGGTTCATCTTTTATGAAGAACGTTCTCGCTCAACTGATTTTTTTCAGGTCGGCTAATTTTTTTCAGCCTAGTAAAAATATGACTATTCAAATTTGAGTTGTCCTGTCTAATACCTGATACGGATATTTTTCCGCACCTGATATATAAATTTCATATACCAGTTTTTTTATATTGGATCTGATACAAAAAAAGTTTTCATGCCAATTTTTTTATAATTTCTTTTTCAATGTTTATTCTTAAAATCAATTCTATGGTGTCTAGCAAGCCCACCACGTTCGATAATTTACTTTTTGGTATAAAAACTATGGCTTTAGACTATCAAAGTGCTTATATCTAAAAATATGATGTGTATAATTGAAAAATTTTCCTGAAGTGTTAAAAAAATGTTTTGTGGATTTATTTATAAAAATCAATTCTACGGTGTCTAGGACTTCGCTCACGTTCGTTAAATTAATTTTTGGTATTATTCTTAGGCTTAAGTGATAAATGTTCTTAAATCGCTTTTAAAATGATTAGTTATTTCCGCTTTTTATATAAAAAGTCTTAATATGTCTTAGCCGTTTGAATATAATATATCAAAGTATTTTTATTTTAAAACAGAAGCGGAAGTGAAACTTTAAAAAAATTAGTAAACATATTTTTTTACTGGGGCTTCGAACCCGCTCGCCTTGTAAAAAGTTTTCTGGAAGTACCTTTTTTTAGGATTTTATTTTTTTTATAAAAAAATCGCAGTTAATCCAATAACTACGATTTAAGTTAATAGGCCCGTTATTCTTTTTCTTTATTGCCTTTGTCTTTATTTCTCAACCCTAATGAAACGGCTAACATTCCAATAGCCCCAATCATAGAAGTATAACCCTCAAGGCTTTTGCCTATGCTTAAAAGATATATACCGCCAATTATAGCCGATAAAACAGCAATACCGCCAATTATCTGCCCTAGGATTTTTTTGAAACTATTGCACCATTTACAAGTTTTTCTTGATTCCTTTGAAACGTTTGTGATTCCTGCATTTCTATCTTTTGCCTGTTTTTCTGTTGTCGTTCTGCCATTGCCACAATCCTGCTGGCTAACCCCTTTTCAATATTTTCGTACCCTTGTAATTCCTGATAAGTGGGTATCGGTGCTGAACGTATAGAGACACTTTGGATCTGTGTTTCTGTTTTGTGATTTTTTTAGGGCTTTTTGCTATTTGCTTTTTTTATTTCTTTTTCACCATTCTATTTACCTACTTTTTTTGACACTTGCTATATTCTTTTATTGCACTTCTTATATCATTTCCAACTTTTTTTCCCAATCCGATTTTAATGCTTTATAATCATCTTTTTCAAAAATTAGAATTTCTTTTTCAACGATATTTCAGGCTGATAAACTATGTCCGCTATTCCCTCAATAAAGGCTTTTTAAATTACTGTTCATAATCTCCTCCTAATTTTGATATAATTTATTTTACCTTTTTTTATTTTAAAAAGTGCAACAAAAATTTAATCTTTTTTTAAACAATATGGATTATAAATATTACAAAATGTTTATTTTAACTTTTAATCAATAAAAAAAGCCCATTTTCATAGCAGGCCCATTATTATTCTAGTATTTAATTTTATTCTTTCGTTCGTTCGCTTTTTTTAACGTTCGCTATGTCATTTTGTGTCATCGCCAATTATCGTTTGTACTATTCTCTAACTATTATATTCATTGCCTTTAAAATACTTTTTAACGTTCTAACGTTCGTTCGTTTTTGGTGCAATTTGTCTCAAAAAGTCTCATTTTTTTCCACGTTTTTCCATTAGATTTTATTTTTGGTTACCACTTCCAATGCTTATCAATCCTGCTTTTGCTTACTGTTTGCACCAGTTTTCTTTTTGGTGCAAATTCTATTTAATTGTGCATTTATTGCCAAATTTTGCCATTTATTTTATTTTTTTGGTTACTATCTCTAACCATTGTATTTATTATATTTGTTAATATTTTGCAACCGCTAGAACTGGTTGCATTTTTGGTTCTAACTGGTTGCATTTTAAATATTTATTTGGAGTAGTGCTAACAAATATCACTACTATGCTTTGGATTGGTAATATTATTATACCATATTTTCTTTAAGTTTTGAATCACTTATCAAATAAAAAAAGACTATCCGTTTTTTTGGATAATCTTTATTTTTTTATTAGTTAGATTTTCTTTTTAGAGTTACAATGTAGTGATATTTTTTTGACACTCGCAACCCCCCATAAATAGCGGATTTATTTTTTTACTTTTTTTCCGTTGGTTACCCGTTGGTTACCTTTTTGAATTTTAACTCCTATAAACATTGGCTTTTTCGTTAAAAAAAGTAGTTTTTCTTCAAAACTCCTTTTTAAATACGTCATCACAAGGGTGGCGTATTTTTGCTATTTCTTACAAAAACAAGATAATATAGTACCAAAAAGGTATTCAGTTATCTTTTTTTCATTTTTTTAGATTTTTTTATTTATTTGTAATTTTTTTCATAAAAAGGTACTCATTTACTTTATCCGTTGGACTAGCGTTGGACTAAAAACTAATGTCAAGAAAAAAAGCCTATAATTAAGGCTTTCTATGAAGTTTTTTTCTAAAATTTAAACTATTCATTGATAACTTTAGTTTTTTTGTTTATCTGTCTGAATATAATATTGTTTTGTTGTCGCAATATTTTCGTGTCCCATTATATCTGTTATCACAATATTATTTATTTTTTTGATTACTCATAAGTGTTGCTAGTGTTTTTTTCTACAATCGTGAGGTTTTATGTTTATTAATTTTTAAAGTTTCCAATGTTTTATAAAAATTTCTCACGAAAAATAATTTTTTTCTTAAAAGGCTTATTCTCGTTCTTTTTTTACTGAAATATCCATTTATCATTGTATATCAAATAATCTGTTGGACTGTTCTCGTAAAGATCCTTTTATAATTTCAAATATATCTTTATGAATAGGGTATACTTCTATTTTTTTTCCTTTTCTAGTTTTTATTTCCACCGTGTATAAATCCTTCCTGTAAGTCTACATTTTTCCTTTTTTTCAATTCCACAGTTTCTTCGATTCTCATACCTGTATAAATCATAATTAAAAATATATTTTACCCATATTATATCCTTGTTTTTCCCATAATTTTTCTATTTCATCATAATTAAAAGGATTTTTTTCTTTGATTTCAGTTTCTTTCGGTAAATTTATAAATTCTGCTCTATTTTTTTCCAATATGTCTATTTCTCTGGCATAGTCCCAAAAAAATTTTTTTAAAAATCCTTTTTGTTATACTTTTTAGTTGAAATACTACAATTCAAATTAGTTATTAGATTTTTGCAATATTGGAGTGCTAATATCTTTAAAAAAACCAGATTATGTAACTCTTTACATCGTTTAAAAACTATTGATGTAACTGTTCAAAGTATTTTTTTAGCAACAATATCTTTTTTTACTGTTTTTAAATAACTCAAACAAATCTTTAAATTTAATTCTATGATTTTTCTAAATTGTAAGGATTATTAAAATATTTATTTAATATTTCTGTTGCTTCCTTTTTAGTACTGAAATATCCCAAAGAATGTCTTTTTTTAGTTACAGGATTAGTAACTCTAACTCTAAAAAGGATTCGTTCTATTTATTTTAACTTTTGTTATACTCCCTGTACCATTTGCATTTTTTTATACTTTTTCATATTTTCTCCATTCTGAAAAATCCAACTAAAAAAGCATTATCTGCTTTATAATTTTTAATATTATTTTTTTCTTTTATTGCAATATATTTATTTAAAAAAATATCTGTACCAATTCATCATTACTCAATTCTAACAATTCTTTTTAATTCATATATTTCTGATTGTGTAAAAAAATTTTTTTCCATTTCATTTTTTTATTAAGTCCACTTTCTGATATATTCATTTTTTTGATATTTCTTTATAGTTCAATTTCTTCTTTCTAATTCTACTTTTCAATGTATAGTATACTAATCTCTTATCTTCTAAATTCATATTTACCACTCTACTTTCTCTATTTTTTTATTAGTATATTTTTTTAGATAAAAATAAGTTAAAATAAGTTGCAAGTTTTTATATATTACATTTTTGATTTTTTTAACTTGTATTTTAGATATATTTTCTGTTTATAGTTTTCAATAATTTAAAAAAATTTATTTCATAAAAATTGTTTTTTTGATTCGTTATTATCAATCAAAGGGGATAAGTCTGACAGGAAATATTCTTATTCTTTAAATTTACTCCAATAATATATTCTTTTTCCTTTTTTTATAATATTTAGATAAAGCAGAAAAGGATTGTCTTATTTTCATCATTATCAAAAAAATTTTTTTCAATCTTTTTCTTTTTTTAGAATGAGTTAAATAAGATACAGTTTTTTTGTATTTTTTTCTTCTGTACCCAATTTTTTTCTAAATGAACATTGGTTTTAAATCCATTTAGAATATTCCATTTAGTCTGTATCATTTCTTTTTAATTCTTTCATTTTAAAATGTTTGTATATCCCTTTTATTGTAAATAGCAGGATATGTAAATGAGGAAGAAAAGAATTTCTTTTCAGGATTGTAGGCTATTTCCATTACTCTTAAATATCCTTTTTACAGTCTTTTTCAAAAAGGACTTTTTGACTAATTTATTAAAGTTTGTCCTTACTACATTTAATTCATTTTGTAATCTACTTTTATCATCAATTTCAACATTTTTTTCCATTTATTGTCAGTATAAATATCAAATATCTATTTTTAAAAATTTTTCTATTTTTCTTCATTATTTCAAAATATTTGGCACTTCTGTCTATTTCATCACATATAGGACAGCTTCTTCGTTTACATCTTAAATTTTTTTAGTAAATTTCATTGAATTTTTCGTGGCATTCAATATAATTATTAAAAACAGGTATTAATACTGCTGTATTCAGACTTTGATATTATTTCGTATTCAGAATACCATTCAAGAGCCTTTAAATAATAATTTTTCCTTCTCTTCTATCACTTTTTTTCTGTATCTGTTTTTCATCAATTCTTTTCTCCTTTCTTCTCTTCTTTTTAATCTAAATTTCCACAAAGGGACATTTATTATAAGGACAGTTTAAAACTTTTTCCTTATCATCATCCCAGCACTCAAGACAATGCTTTTTCAATTGCCTCTTTTTCTAAACTTTTATTTTTTTCATAAAAATTCACTCCTTTTTAAAAATTTCTACCTTTTCTTTTTGGAATAAACTACATTTTTTTTATTGTTATTTTTTTTATAATTTTTTTCTATTTTGTTTAATACTAATTAATAATAGAAGAATAATTTTTTTATACAAAAAGATGTGTTTTAAAAATAAATTATACTTTTTGTATCACAATATAGTTGTACCACTATTTTTTTAAAAATTTGTCAATATCTTTTTGGCATATTTTTTTAAAAAAATACATCTTTTTGATTAAAAAAATTATTGAAATTTTGTAAAATTTATTATATAATTATGGTACTAACAAAGATTGGAGAGAAATTATGGAAGAAAATAATAAAGAATTGAATAATAAAAATTTTTGGGAGAAATAATAAGAAATTATAGAAAAAGAAAAAGGACTGAGTTTGGAAAAATCTTGCCAAGCAAATGGATATAACAAAATTAAGTATACAAAAAAATATGAAGTTGGGAAAAAGAACAATACCATTTAATACTTTGCTTGATTTTTTTAGAATACTTGAGATACCTTTTAAATGAATTGGAAAAAAATTTTTTTAAAAAAAGAAGAAAAAGTCAGAGATAAGAGAAATTTTAAGTGCTTTATTTAAAGAAAAATAAGAGAATAACAGATATAATATGTTTTATTGATTATTTAGAAAAATTTAGGATTTTCATTCAATGTAATAAATTCAATAGATGAAAAGAGAAGGGGTAGTTTATGGAGATATAGAAGACGCTATAAGAAATCCTAAAGTGGTAGCTGTGCGAAGTCCAAATAAAAAAACATATATTTTTATATTGGAATCAAGGATTTTCTCTCGTTTATAAGCCTTCGTTCAACAAATAATATAAATGATTTTATAAATTATCTTGAAGTATATCATTTAGATAGAAGCGATACAGGATATGATGATGAAGAAATAGAAAGAATGGAAAAAAATATTTGAAAAAAAGTACCTTTGAAAAAGCCAAGTAATTTATAAAAAAATTATTGAAAGAATTGAATGAGAAAAACTAAAAAAATAAATAAATTTACAACAAAAATACAGGGCCTTTTCATTTTTTTAGAGGTCCCTGTTTGATTAAAATATGCACTTGTAACTCCGTATAAGCCCCGTAGAGAGCATTTATACTCATTTTTGATATTTTCCTCGAATAACAAAAAAATAAACTCTTAAATCGGCTCTTACAAGAAAAAAACTCACTATCTAAATTAACATAGCGAGAAAAAAATGATACAATAACTAAATTTAATATTGTTTCTAGTTGGATTTTTCTATTTTTTTAAAAATTTAGTCCTTATTTTACCAGATTTTTATTTTTATTAGTACTATTCTCCCATAACATTTTTCAATGTTTCTAGTTAATTTATCTTCTTCTTCTTTAGAATTACTATTATTATCTATTTGATTTATTGTGTCATCAATTGTTCTTTCTATTTCTCGTGTATTTACTTTTTTTGCCGTTTAGAATTTCTTTTTTTAGTATTTCCTAATGAATTTTTATTAGAAACAGTTTTTCTGCTTTTTTTTCTCTTGTATTTGTTGAATTTGTTTGTGATTTTTCTGTAATATTTTGAGGCTCTATTGTTTCAGAAGATGGTGCATTTGATATTTTTTTAATTGTTGTTTTGATTGTTCCTTCTGTTCTGTTTCTAATTTTGCAATTTTTATTTTGCATATTTAAAATATAAAATATTCCATTAATAACAATAACCATTGATAGACTAATAATTATTGTTATTAAAATTTTTTTATTATATTATTATTGTTATTCATTTAACTCTCCTAAGTTTTATTTATCTTAATATCCTGCTAATACTAATCTGTTATAAATCTCTAGTGCTTCTTCATTTCCAAAAATCTGCTGCCATTTTATAATATTTTTTTAGCACTATTAAAAATCCTTTTGCAGCTAAAGAGAATGTTCCTAAAGCAATCATTGAAGCCACATCTTTATTTTTTTACTCCTTCTAAAAAAACATTTTTCGTAGCTTCCCGATATTTCCCTTGATTAATATAAAGTTTATTCCTAAGTTAAAGGTACGAACTGTTATTTTTGTCTACTAGATTTATAATATCTATCTATTTCACTATTGTAAAATTGTTTTGCCTTGTACTGTGAGTTTGCATTATTCCAGTAAGTCCCCTTATAATGACACCCAGCCTCATTTTCCATATCTTCATTTGGTACTGTTAAAATTACAACTTGTCTAATTTGTGCTATTTGTTGTAAATATTCCTTATAAGCGTCATCAACTTCGATATATGTTGCTTGTGTAAATGGTTTATTCGTTCCTGGCACTATTCCTTTATCAACTTTTACAATTTCATTCACAGCATTACAATATTCAGATTTTAACCTTTGATATGAAGCCTGAGTATTTACTCCAATCATACCTTTTTCATAACCAAGACTTCTTCTAAAGAATGTAGACTTTTGATTATTACTTTTTAAATATTTATACCCAGCTATAATTTCATATTGTGGTTTTAATAAAAACAGTTAAATCAAGAGGTTTATCACTATAATGATTTCTGATTGTGCTTTCTAAATCTGAAAAATCCTAAATTAAAAAAACTATAAAAAAATTGTTAAAAAAATAATATCTTTTTCATAAATTCCCTTTCTATTTATTATTAATACCCATTTTGCAATATTTCTCTATAAATTCTTTGAGCTTCTTCATTCCCTAAATCTGCAGCCATTTTGTAATATTTTTTTAGCATTAGGATAATCTTTTAATTCAAGAAAAAGTTTACCTAAATTAAGAGCAGGTCCCTTCTATATTTCCAGTTTCTATAGCAATTAAATAATTTTCTTCAAACTTCTTTATAATTTTTTTCTAAATAATAATTTTGTGCTAATGTAAATGCAAGAAATCCAAATGTGTATTCTGCATCTGCTTCAAAAATTACTATTATTACTTAGATATATTTTTTTCCATCAAGATTGGAGGTTATAAAAAGTTTATCATTAGAAAAAAATTAAGTTTAATAGAATTTTTTTCATTTTTTTATTTATATTTTTTTAGTAAATCTGTATTTCCTTTATTAACCCTAAGCCATTCTTCAAATGAATTTTTTTATCAATATATACATTAGGATAAAAATTTTTATTCTATTTTTTTAGTAGGATAACTATTCGGTGTATATATATTATTTTCTTTGTCGGTTAGTTTAAAATCTGAAACTTTTTAAATTTATAATATTATCTTTCATAGTAATATCAGTAACTGTTAGTTCTAGATTTTTTTGAAGTAAGTACTATCTATACATACTGACATATCAAATTCTTCAGTTTCTTTTTGATTTTTGCAAGTTCTTTACAACCTGTTGTTAAATTTTCTTTACCAGAAAATGTCCCATCATACCAAGCATACCATATTCCATCAATTGTTCCACCTGTATATTTACCAGCTAAAAAGGTTAAAAAGACATTAATATTGTCATTGTTAAAAGTAATTTTTTTCATAAATTTTTCCTCCTTCAATTAATTCATAATGAATTTTTACCTTGCATACATTTCATTAGTTTCTCCTCTATTCCAAGCCTCTGTTATAAACTGTTGATACGCTCTTATTATTTTTTTAACATTTCTTGAGAAAAATTCCTCAAAAATCTAAATTAGGCGACATTACATCAGAAATAATATCATCTCCAATTATTGCTAAATCATTAGAGATTAAGCCTCTTGTTTTAAAAAAACATAACGCATATCATCTCCTTTATCAATATGACCCTTCCAAACAGTACCATCAAAAAAATTTCTTGAATTAATTTTTTTGGTCTGTTATTAAGACAGTTTTTGTTATTTTTTTTGATTGTTTGTACATATCAAACTGCCCATACACCGAATTATATTTGGCTTCTGGAAAAATAATCTCTTGTCCAAGAAAGTGAAACCATTTACCAAAAATCTTTCTTTTTCATAGATACACATTCTAAATCATAAACTTTTAAATTATTTTTTTAGAAAAATAATACAGATTCCAAAAAAATGAGTAATCTCATAATCTGAAAAAAACAGTTTATTCCTATTATTAACAACAAACTAAAAAAATAAATTTTCTCATAAATTTCTCTTTCTAGCGTAATGTGCCGTAGATTTCTTTCAAATCTTCTTTACGTATATCAACATCTGATTGATTTATCTCACTAATAGGAAAAAAATACTTCCTGAGTCTGCTATTGTACCTCCTGTTCTCCATGGAAAAAGTAACATCAAGAGTTCTTTTATTTTTCATTATAATTTACTGTTGCATTAAGTGTTGTGTAAATTAGTTTTTTTGCGTAGCATCATAATCATCTAATATAAAGTAATTATTATGATAAACTGTAATATTTTTTTAAAAATTTTTATTTTTTTATTCTACATAGTTTAGCACTAAATTTAATACCCTCTCTAGTTTCGTATGCTCTTCCTATTCCTATACAATAAAAAAATCTATATTTTTCGATTTCAAATGCTAATATTAAATTTGCTAATACTAAAAAAATGTAAAGAATATTATTTTTTTCATTTTATTTTTTTCTCCTATTCTAATTTTCAATTTTATAAATTTATTATTTTTATTGTTACTGTTCCATCAAAAGTGAACACTTTAACTCTTGAAGTGTAATGTGTACCTTCAACATAATGATAATCTAAACCTACAAGATGTATAGGCATTCCTTCTTGAAAAATAAATTTTTGAAGATTCATCTATTTTATTTTTTTCATTTTTAATTTATTAGAACCATAATAAACTACGTATACATCAGAAAATTTCTGTCCATTTATTAGACAACTTCTATGCCATCTTTGAACACCTCCAGATTCTGTTGTATCAGAGTATTCTCCAGCACTACAATAACTATTATTTTTTTTATAATTTTTGTATCACCTTCATCAATATTCCATTCTGCAAAAGACACACAACACAATAATAACATTAATAACAATATTTTTTTCATCCTAAATCCTCCTTAAAATTTTTTTAAAATTATCTTTAATTTCTATCTTCAAACGTCTGACAATCAGAAGCCTCTCCCTTTCAACCTTTTTCAAATTATTATAACTTTTCTCAAGTTTATTAGATTCGCTTCCTCTATATTCTTTTTATTGAAACATTTCCATTCGGATGATATTTAAATCTATACTGATCTCTAAATGCCGATCCTTCATATACCGTTATACCATCTAACAAAAGATTTCCATCTCCTTCTTCTTTTCACTCCTACTACATAATTTTTCTCCAAAAATCAATATTTGTAGTAAAAGCCTTTTTTTTATACACATAAATGCAGTTGTCCCATTTTCCAAAAATATTTTTTTCAGGAATAGAGCTATCTTTTTCAGAATAAGCATAATTCCCAATAAATATATCATCATCTCTATAACAATCATCTGTATCAACTGAAATTTTTCCCATTTTCCTCAAACTTTACTATCAATTTACAACGATAATCCTGTGTACTTTCATTTAATTCATGCTCTGATATTGAAAAATTCAACTGTTTCTCCAACTTGTATATTTTTTTATCAACGTTAAAAAAATCTGTGAATGCCCATACCCAATAACTCCCAAAAAGCGTGTACCCTTCTTTTCTGCACTTCTTTATCTAAAAATTCATCATAATCACTATATGAATAATGTCCAATATAAATTTTTTTATCATTTGTACCATTATAAGTTCCTTCCTTTACATATTCAGAAAAATGATAAATTCCCGAATATCAACAATAATAAAAAAATAATATTTTTTTCATAACCATTTATCCTCCTATAAATTTAATCATTTTTTTAAAAAAATCATCTTGCTAATTGGCTTTTTATGAATATATCCATATTCATTATATCCACGTACATTGTAAACAACATAGTACCAATTTCCACTATTGCTTAAATATCTTAAAAGTTTATATCATCTGGTAATTGTTCTATGATTTCAGAGTTCATTGTTGGTTCTGCTCTAACATTAACTGGGACCTGATGTTGACTTTTGTTGCATATACTGAACCTCGTTTTTACTGATGATCGGGTATTACTATTTTGATTTTTTTATTTTGATTTGAATTTATTTTTTTTAGTTTTTTTGTTTTAGATTCTGATTTATTTGTTGTATTTGTTTGTGATGATTGTGGTTGTTGTTTTTTTCATTTTGTTGTGGCTGTATAGTCTGAATAGAAGCCATATTTTGAGTTTCTAACTGTCTTTTTTTCTTGCTCCTTTTGCTCTGTTTCTAATTTTTGCTATTTTACTTTGCATATTTAAGATATAGAATATTCCACTAAAAAGTATAATTGCAGATAATCCAATTATTACTCCAATTAAAATTTTAATTGTCTTATTGTTATTTCCTTCCATTACTTCCATTTCCTCCTTAACTGTAAAAAAATAATTTTTTTTCCAAATAGCAAATTAATTGTTAAAAAAATATCCAAAAAAACTCAACATCACTCAATCCATACTCTTTTCCTAATAAACTTCATTTCCTCAATAGTAAAATTACTACTTCCATTAATTTTTTTCTTGAAAAATGCTGAAGGAGTTATTTTTTTACTTTGTGCCAATGTTTTGTTGTTGTCTTCGTGTAAACTCATTTTTTTGATTTTAAAAGATTTTTTTCTTCATTTTAAATCCCCTATTCCTTTGCTAATTGGTAAAATAATTATACCATAAATTAAAAAGTTTGTCAAGACAAACTTTCAATTAAATTGATCAAATATCAATTTTGTGGTAAAGTTTGTTGATTTTTAAAGGAGATCAACTTGTATAATATCTGATATTTTATTTAATAATTTTAAAAATTTCAGAGAAATTGTATATTATCAACATATTTGTTTTCATTTTATAAATATTCCATTGTTTATTCAAATATTCATCATTTTTAATATCTTCTAAAAATTTCCTTGCTTTCTAATATTTCTTCCATTGAATTTCTATTTTTTTGCCGTTTCCAAAATTGCTTGTTTCAAAGTTATTTACATTTATTTTATCATTTTTCAATTTAAAAAAATCATATAAATATCATAATCCATCGTTGTTCTATTTTTGTATACCAATAATTGATGAAATTAAAAAAATCCACCTTTTTATTATGAAAATTCGCTCTATATTTTGATTTTTCTAATCGAGTCAAAAATCTTTCAAAAAAATACATTTGCAACACTTCCTGTGCTTTCAAATTATTTTTTTTCTGAAAAAAACTTTTTATTTTCCCTTTTAACTTTTCTGATGTCATATCAAAACCTCCAAATATTCTCTTACTTTTTTTTTCAATTTTTCAATTCTTTTACTATATTTTATTAATTTTTCTTACTTTTATATCTTTATCTTTAAAAAAATAATTTTAGTGCTTTTGAGAAATACATCTACATCAATTTTTTTCTTTATTTTTTTTATAATATCACATATCGTTCTCTCTTTATCATAAATATAAATTTTAGCACCCATTTTACTCAAAGTTTCAATTTTTCCCGCTTTCAAATATTTCCTTTTTTTCACATAATGAATTTTCAAATTTTTCAAATTTTTGTAATATGCAAAACATTATAACCTTGTGGAACTGTTATTGAAATTGTATTTGGCACTCTATCTGTCAAATTATGAAAGTATAAAGCAGTTGTGTTTGAAAAAAATCACATTGTTATTTTTTTGTATTTTTTTACAAATTCATCTGTAATTGTATCCTTTTTCTGATAAACTCCTTGCTTTTACTCTTTTCTAAAAATTCCTTTTTTTACATAAATTAGAAAGAATCTGTCTTTTTTTATACCGATTTTTTTCTGCTTCTTTAACTGTTATTATAGTATTATTTTCAAAAAAATTATTTAATTTATCATTTGTAATTTTTTTAACATAATTATCACTACCTTTTACTATTACACTTTGATTTTTAATATTTTTAAAGAGTAATTGTCAAGATTTTGTTCAAATTTTATATCTTTTTATTTATTTGGTAATTAGTAAAATAATTGTACCATAAAAAAATAAAATTTATCATTATTATTTCAATTAAATTGATAAAATATCAATTTTATGGTAAAAATTTATTGATTTTAAAGGAGAATTACTATGGAAAAATGTAGGAAAAAAAGATTAAAGAGTTTGAGAAAAAGTACAAATTTTTCTTTGGAGGAAGTGGCTAGAAAAAAATAAAATCATCTGCTGGTGCTATTTCACGATATGAAAAATAATGAGAGGAAAAATAAATAGTGAGAGTTTGATTAAAGCTATCAAATTTATACAATGTTTCGCCTGAATATATACTATACGGTATAAATAAAGATTCCAATAATTTAGAATCATCCATTATATCGTTTTTTTAATAATGAAAAATATAGATTTTAAAGAAAAAAAGAAGAGTTGTTCAATAAGATTCAAAATGCCTTTTTTTAAAGAAAAAAATTTAAATAAAAATTTATTACATTTAAAAGTTTATAAAATAAAATTAAGAAAAATAGTGATGTGTTTTTATAAAAATAGATTTTAAATTTGGGCCTTTACTTTTTTTGAGTGAGGCCCTTTTTGTTATTCGCTCGTATATCCGTGTAACAGCCTTGTAGCGTTCGTTAAAAAAATTTTTTTGGATAAATAACCTTGCCTTGAAATGAAAAAAAGTCTACCAGAACGATACTAATTGATTTTTTTAATTTATAAAAAAATAATTTTTAGAAAAAAATCACAGCTAAATTAATAACTGTGATTCCAAATTTTTTTATTAAAATAAACTGCTCGAGTTTTTTTGTTTTCGTTGTTAGTAATATTAATTCCTCACCTTTTATTTTATATACTAACAACCAATCAGATGTTATACAGCACTCACGATATCCTAAATATTTGTCTTTTAAAAGCATAATCTTTATTTTTTTACAGACAATTTTTTTCACTATTAATCAATATTTTAACTACTTTTTTTCAAGTAATTTTTAGATTATACCCACGTTTTTTTATTAATTTTAAATCTTTAGAAAACCTATTTGTATATTTTTAAATTATACTTATTCATCTTCATCTTTCAAAAATATCCTCTATCATTTCTCTAGCACTATGATAAGACTTGCTCAAATTCTTACCTTGTTCTACATCTTTCATGAAACTTTTGATAAACTTCTTCCTTTATATTTTGGCTCTCCAACATAAAAAGGTATTCTCTGCTCTCTTACTGCCTGTTTCAAGAATATATTTATTGCTGTAGTTAAACTCATTCCCATATCTTTTAAATAATTCTTGTGCTTCTTTCTTTGTTTTTGGCATCTATTTTTTTATACTTGTACTAACCGTTGGCATAAAAAAATCACACCTTTGAATATTTTATAAAAAAACATTACCATATAATAATCAGTAGTATTTATTTTTTTCATCCAACTTCATTATCATAACAACAAATCCATCTTCAGAAATAAAAATCATCTATTTTTTCAAATCCAAACGTTCTATAAAAAAATTTATAAGTTTTTTTCAGAATTTTTCACATTCTAGCCAAACATAACGTGCCGTCATTATTTTTTTACTTCCAGCAATAAATTGAATCCAAATGAAAGCAAGTCTTTTTCCTTTTATTTGTTCTTCTTTTACTAAATTATAGTTCTTTCCTAATTGTCCAATTAAGTAACTATTTACGGCTAAATGTCCATTTTCAAGTATTTGTCCACTTTGCATTAATTTTTTTTCTTTCGGCTATTACTTAATTTTTTTCAAATCGTTCTTTGGATAAAATTAAACTTTTTATTTGACAACGATAAATAACCAACTAATTTTTTTATTGTTAAATACTAAATGAGTTGTTGAAACAGATTTTTTTCTCAAATTCAATTGCTCGGTTATGTAAAAAAATTTTTTTCTATATCATTGTTTTCTAAACTTTTAAAAATTATTTAAAAAATTTATTTTTTTATATTTTCCTCTGTATCATATTTTCAACAATTCACTCAACGTTATCTTTTTCCATCATTTAACCCCAATAATTCCTTTATTTCCTTTTTCATCAGTAATTGTTCTTATTTTTACATCTGTTAAATTAGGCTTTCTATCATTCTCTAAGGCTTTTATTAAACCATCAATTTCTTTATCTGTCTTAAATTCTGGTGTTCTAAAAAAACTTATTGTAGCCATAAAAATCACTCCTTTTATTAAAAAAATACCACTATAATAGTGGCTCTGTGGCTGGTATTCTTACATAATACTTAAACTTTCATTCAGTTACACAGATATACAGCATAAATATTCTTATCTGCAATCTAATTATACATTATTTAGTTGTACTTTTTACAACAAAAAAATTTGAAATTTTTCAACAATTAATAAACAAGTTAAATTAATGGTTGCTAATTTTTCTCAAAAAAATTATTTGTATTTCAAAGCCACACTAAGTAGAATCAAGAAAATAGTGCCATACTTATAGGGATGGCTTTTGCAAAAATACTGGGATCTTTATCTCACAGACTATGTCAAAAATACAATCTCGGATAACTCTGTATAAGCCCCATAGAGAACGTTTAAACTTATTTTTGATATTTCCTTGAATAACAAAAAAATAAACTCTTAAATCGGCTCTTACAAGAAAAAAACTCACTATCTAAATTAACATAGTGAGAAAAAAACAATACAATAACTAAATTTAATATTGTTTCTAGTTGGATTTTCTATTTTTAAAATTTACAGATAATGTCGAATTTTTTTATAAAATTAGAGATTTTTTTCTTAAAATTTCTTATTGGACTAACGTTGGACTATTTTTTTAAATTTAGCCCTTATTTTACTAGGTTTTTCTTTAAAAAAGGATGTTGATTCTTCAAAACTCCTTTTTTTAAATACGTCATCACAAGGGTGGCGTATTTTTTTACATATCTATCATGAGACCAAATAATACAGTATTTTTGAGATAATTTTTTTCTTATGAGAGTTGATAAGTACTAATTTTTTTATTATTCTAAATTTTGTAAAAAAATAATCATTATCCTACGTTATATGGCATTCACGATGACCTAGTCTTATTATGAACAGTTTTAAACGTTAAAAAGAGCATTATCTTGAATAAAAATTTTTCATTGCTAGATATTTGTTTTTACTCCTGTTTAGCTGCCTGAAATTTCGGCGACAAGCAGTGTTATCAGTAAAAAAATTTAAATGAGTTTGTTTTGTCTTGCTTTTGTGATTTAAATAAGAAATTTTTTTAAAGAAATTAAAAAAACTTATAAAAAAATTAGTTGGATATATGATATAATATGTAACAATAAGAAAAAGTTTTTAGGAGAAAAAAATTGTTAAAAAAATAGGAATTGTTGCTGAATACAATCCGTTTCACAACGGTCATTTGTATCAAATCAGGAAAATTAGGGAAATATTTGGTAAAGATGTCTTTATTGCTGTTGTAGTAAGTGGAGATTTTGTTCAGCGGGGAGAAATTTCGTTTTTGGATAAATGGGAAAAAACGCAGATTAATTTAGAGTGTGGAGTTAATTTAGTTACAGAGCTTCCACTTTACTATTCGATTCAAAATGCTGAGATTTTTTCAAAGATGGCGACACGAATTTTGGATTATTTGGGAATGGATATTCAGGTTTTTGGAGCAGAGGAAGAAAATATTGAGATTTTGCAAAGGGTGCTTGATTTGCAGAAAAGTCAGGATTACAAGGACAAACTTATGGGATATATGAAAAAAGGCAATAGTTACAGCACTTCTCAAAGATTGGCATTGAAGGAATATGAGTTGGATGGAATTGTGAAGTCGAATAATATTTTGGCTTTGGAATATATGCGTGAGATTGAGAAAAGTAATCTTGGAATAAAGCCGTTTATTGTAAAAAGGGAAATTTCAGAATATAATGAAGAAAAAAAGTTGAAAAAGAGAGGAAAGAGTTTGCCAGTGCTTCGTTTTTACGGAATGAACTGGAAAAAAATTTTGGAAGAATTTTTGTGGCGATAAAAAAATTTAAAAATCAAAAAAACTTATTTTGGAAAAAACTGGAAAAAAATTCAGAAATTTGTGCCAGAAAAAAAGTCTTTTTGAAATAATTCTTGAAAAATTTAGAATTTAAAATAAAAAAATGGAATTAATTTTTCAAAAACTAAAGGAAGAAATCTTTAAAATCGTAAAAATATAAGATTTTGACTGAAAAAAAGAAAAAAATAATGGAAATTTATGACATTAATTGTGAAATTTATGCTAGAATATATAGGGAGCGGAAATTTCAAAAAAATTATAGGGAATTTTTGGAAAAATACGAAGTCAAGAAACTTATCAAACAGGCGTGTGGAGCGGATTATTTTAAATATTTTGTTAAACATAAAGGCTGAAATGATGGATTTTGAGATAAATTATGTCAGAATTTTGGGATTTGATAAAAAGGGACAGGAAATATTTGAAAAAAATTCGAGAAAAATAATAATTTTGAAGATATTGAGGGAAAAATGGTTTTGAGAAAAAAATATTTTTTTGTAAATTGGAAGGATATTGAAAAAAATTTGGAAGGTTTTTTTGAAAAATAATGGAAATATGGAAAAATTCAAAAAAATTTAAAAAAATTCAGAAAAATAAAAAAATATAGGAAAAAAAGAAAATTATAAAAAAATTTTTAAAATTCAAGAAAAATTTTTTTGAAAAAAATAAAAATTGAAAAAAATGGATTTCTGTTAAAAGAATTATTTTTGGGAGAAAAAAAGAAAAATTGAATCCAATTGTTTATTTAAATAATTAAAAAATTAAAAATATAGGCAATTGTAAAAGTAAAATTTTCTAAAAAAATTAAGTAATAATAATATTTATAACAGTAAGAGTTCAAAAATCCCTGTTAAAAAAATTAATAAAAAAAGTGAAAAAAATATTGTTTGATGAGATTTTATAAACTTTTATAAATATCTAAAAAAATTAAAAGCAGAATGGGAGTGAATTATGGGAACGGAGTTGTTAATAGCAGTTAATGTGCTGTTTATGATATTTTTCTTTGTGATTGCGTATTTGTCAATAAGGTATTTTATTAATCAAATTGAGAAGTATCCGAGAATTACATTTGAAGAGGTGTATAATAGTAAAAAGTTAAGACAGAAGTATAATATTGAGAATAATAAGGCAAATCCTTATGATTACGGGTACAATTTTAAGGAAATTGAGTATAAATCGGGGAAAATTCAGCTTTATGGATGGCTTATTGAAAATAAGGATGCTACGAAGACTATGATTATTTCTCATGGGCGTGGTGTGAATAGACTGGCGGCATTGCAGTATTTGGGGATGTTTAAGGATATTGGGCTTGATAAGGAGTATAATTTTTTTATTCCAGATTTGAGAAATTCTGGGAAGTCTGATGTGGCTAGAACTAAGATGGGATATTGCTTTGGGCAGGATATTTTTCATACTATGGAAATGTTAAAAGAAAGATTTGGGAAGAATAATTTTACGTTGTATGGATTTTCACAAGGGGGAATGGGATCTGCCATTGCTTCTAAAATGTATGTAAAGGCACTCAGAAAAAAAGGGATAGTTATTGAGAAAATTAATATTGGACAGTTCAATTTCAAATATAAGAAAGAGAATCAAGGAAGATGCCAAAAAACGTCGTGTTCCAAAAATTTATTGTAAGTGTTATTGTGAGAATCTTTTAATTTTAGAGTTGGAAGTCATCTTGATAAATTGAGATTGTCGTATTTGCTAAAAAAAGAATACCGACTTTAATTATTCAGTCTAAAAAAATGACAAAGCGACAACTTACGGAATGCTTATGGAAGAATATAATGAATTGACGCAAAATGAACATATTAGATTAAAAAGTTTTTGAAAAAGGGTTCACATACTAGAATTTATGCTGATCCTGATTGTAAGGATGAATATGCCAAGGCAGTAAAGGAATTTTTTTGGTAAATTAATATAAATTAAAAAGTAGAAAGGTAAAAAAATTAATGAATTCAAGATTAACGAAGAAAAAGTTATATAATTTACGGGCTTGGTGTTTCATATTTTTATGATTGACCAGATCTATAATCAATGGCTGTCGTATTATTATTTACCGCCTGAAACGGAAAAAAACCTAGTTCCGTTGTTAAAGCCTCAGTATTTAGTTCTGGCCTTTATTTTTGCGAGGATTATTGATGCGATCTCAGATCCTGTAGTGGGATTTTTATCAGATAATTCCAAATCTCGTTTTGGAAAAAAAGGTCAATATTTATGCTAATTGGAGGATTGCCGCTTGGGATTCTTACGATTATGTATTTTTTTATCCAGTTAAAAGTTCGCAGTGGCGACACTTATTTATTTGTCAATCGTTGGAGGGACTGTATTTTACGGCTTATACTCTAGTTGCAGCTCCGTATAACGCTTTAATTCCAGACTTGGCTTCAAATAAGGAGGAGAGGCTTAATCTTTCCACAATGCAGTCGACTTTTAGGCTTATATTTACTGGAATTGCGATGGTATTGCCAGGTATTTTGATTTCAAAATTAGGTATGGTAAATGGAGTGCTGAATACAGAAGTTGGAATACGTAAAACAGTAATTTTGATTACGATATTGTCAGTTTTGGGGATTTATGCGTGCATATTTTTTTTCTAAAGGAGAAACAACTACACAAAAATCGTCCTAAAGACTGAATCACTAGGGATTTATGAAATCAATTTCACATTTGAAAGGATAAGGAAATTATTTTGTATTTTTTAGGATATTTCTTTTTCTTTTGTGGATTTAACATACTTCGTGGGGATTTAACATATTATTTGAGCACTGTAATGCAAAAGGACATTAAGTATTTGACTGTAATATCGGTTGTGCTGTTTGGGATGGCTGGGCTGTTTTTTCCGATTACGAATAAGTTTGGGAAAAAATATTCATATAAGAAAATATTGATTGTGGATATGCTGCTTTTAATAGCTGGAACTTTTGGGCTGCTGTTTATTAATAAAAATAATTCGATTTTTGCTTATGTGTTTTTTGTAATTTGTGGAGCAGGATTAAGTGGTGCGGCATTTATTTTTCCGCAGGCAATGCTTAGTGAAATTTCGGCAAAATTATCTGAAATTAAAAAAATTAGTCTGGAAGGATTTATGTTTGGAATACAGGGAATGTTTTTAAAATTGGCATTTCTAGTTCAGCAGGTTGTTCAGTCAACTTTGCTAGTTGCTGGAAATCAAAATGTTCAAAATGGTGTAAAGGGTGCAACTGAACTGGGAGTTAAGGTAACGCTTGTTGTGGCATTGGCATTGTTTGGTGTTTCTTTGTTTTTTTATAATTTGAAAAAGGAAGATTAGAATAAGAAATATTGAAAAATTACGATAGTAGAAGTTCTTTTAAAAAAATCGAGTTTATGGTTGTTTTAATAATAAAAATCAAAAAAATTAATAATCAATATAAATATGATAACGGAGGTTTTTATGAAAAATTGAAGATTTGCAAAAAAAGTCAAAAAAACATTGAGAAAAGACATTATTGAAATGATTTATGGGGCAAAAGTCAGGGCATCCAGGTGGTTCGCTTTCCATTGCCGATATTTTTGGCTGTGCTTTACTGGAAGGAAATGAATGTTGACCCAGAAAATCCAGAAATGGAAAACCGTGACAGGCTTGTGCTTAGTAAAGGGCATGCAGCTCCTGCACTTTATGCGGCTTTAATTGAAAAGGGATTTTTAGGAAAAGAAGGAAGAGATCTTATTCCCAACATTGAGAAAAATGGCATTCTCCGCTTCAAGGACATCCTGATATGAAAAAAATTGGCTGGAGTTGAAATGTCAACTGGTTCACTTGGGCAAGGGCTTTCTGCTGCAAATGGAATGGCTTTGAGTGCAAAAATTTATAAAAATGACTATAGAGTTTATGCGATTTTGGGAGATGGAGAATTGCAGGAAGGACAAGTTTGGGAAGTTTGTAATGACGGCTGCGCATTATAAACTTGATAATTTAGTTGCGATAGTTGATTATAATAATTTGCAAATTGACGGAAAAGTTTCGGATGTAATGGATGTTGCTCCAGTCGGAGAAAAATTTAAGGCATTTAACTGGAATGTAATTGAAATTGACGGACATAATTATGAAGAAATCATAAATGCCCTTGATACAGCGAGAACAGTTAAAGGTCAGCCGACAGTTATCGTTGCAAATACTGTAAAAGGTAAAGGCGTTTCATTTATGGAAAATAATGCAGGATTTCACGGAGCTGCTCCAAATGAGGAAGAATATAAAAAAGCGATGGAAGAATTAAGCTGAAAGACTGGTGCTGAAGGAAAAATTTAAGGTTTGCAATAAAGAATATGAATATTTAAAGTATTGCATTAATTGGATTTTATAAACTTTAAAAATGACCAAAATAAAAAAAATAGGAGAATATGAGAATGGAAAAAAAATCAACTAGAGTAGCTTACGGGGAAACATTGGTTAAATTGGGGAAAATAAATAAAGATGTAGTGGTTCTGGAAGCTGATTTGTCAAAATCGACAATGACTGCATATTTTCAAAAGGAATTTCCAGAAAGACATATAAACGTTGGAATTGCTGAAGCTGATATGATTGCAACTGCAGCAGGAATCGCAACAACTGGAAAAATACCATTTGCTTCGACTTTTGCACATTTTGCGGCAGGACGTGCCTTTTGATCAAATCAGAAATTCGGTGGCATATCCACATTTAAATGTGAAAATCTGTCCAACTCATGCAGGAGTTTCGTTAGGAGAAGATGGAGGTTCGCACCAATCAGTTGAAGATGTGGCTTTAATGCGTGCAATTCCAGGAATGGTTGTATTATCGCCAGCAGATGCGGTTGAAACAGAAAAAATGATTTTTGCAGCGGCTGAATATGAAGGGCCTGTCTATGTAAGACTTGGAAGATTGAATATTCCAGTATTATTCGATGAAGATTATACATTTGAAATAGGAAAAGCCGTAACTTTGACACAAGGTGATGATGTAGCAATATTAGCTACAGGACTTATGGTTTCAGAGGCTTTAAAAGCTGAAAAACTATTGGAAGAAAAAGGAATAAAAGCAAGAGTAATCAATGTTTCAACAATAAAGCCGCTAGATACAGAAACTGTTTTAAAAGCTGCGAAAGAATGTAAATTTATTGTAACAAGTGAAGAACATTCGGTAATTGGAGGATTGGGAAGCGCAGTTTCAGAATATTTATCTGAAGTTCATCCCACAAAAGTGATAAAACATGGAATACAAGATATTTTTTTGGACAAAGTGCAGATGGAGAAACTATGCTTACAAATTATGGATTAAGAGCTGAAAAATATCGTAGAATTAGTTTTTGAAAAAAATATGTAATTTTTAGAAATTATTTTTTTGGATTTTAATTAAATAATACTTTATACTATTTCCCATTTAAATAACGGATTAATTATGAATTTTTTTATAAGAGGGCAAAGCCTTTTTGCCAGTAATATAAAAATATAATTTCTGTTTTTTTAAATGGGATTTAGTATTATAATCAATGTTTTATTTATTCTTTTTCTAAAGACTTTTTTTCAATATCTTTTCCACTTCTTTAGTTAATTTTAGCAATTCCTATTTATTTTATAGATATTTTTTTGTAATATTATAAAAAGACTAATAAAAAAATGTAAAAAAATATGATAAAATATATTGTATATTCAAATTTAATTTGAAATATAAATGAATTTGTTTGAAATTGAACTGATTTAATGCGATTTTTGTTTAAATAATATTTTTTTTATTATAAAATTATAAAAAAATAAAAAAATGGAGGGAAAAAAATGAAACATACGGTAGCAATTGTTGGTAGGCCCAATGTGGGGAAATCAACGTTATTTAATAAATTAGTGGGGGACAGGCTGTCAATTGTGAAGGATGAGCCTGGAGTTACTAGAGATAGGCTGTATCGTGAGATGGAATGGAGCGGGAAAAGAATTTATACTGGTGGATACTGGTGGGCTTGAGCCACGAACTGAGGATTTTTATGATGGGGAAAAATTAAGCAGCAGGCACAAGTTGCAATTGATGAAGCGGATGTAATTATATTTTTTTAGTTGATGGGAAGGCTGGGTATTACAGGACTTGATGAAGATGTAGCAACTGTACTTAGAAAGCAGGATAAAAAAGTTGTTGTAGCTGTAAATAAAATTGATAATTATATGCGTGATCAGGAAAATATTTTTGAGTTTTATGGACTGGGATTTGAGGAAGTTATTGGAATTTCTGGTGAGCATAAGACAAACTTGGGAGATTTGCTGGATGCTGTAATTGAAAAATTTGAGGATAAAAAGATAAAGCAAACTGAAGATGGACTTAGTATTGCCATTTTGGGAAGACCGAATGCCGGGAAAATCTTCGCTTGTAAATAAACTTTTGAATGAAGAGCGTTCTATTGTAAGTGATATTGCAGGGACAACAAGGGATACGATTGATTCCAGCTTGAAATATGATGGAGAAACTTATACTTTAATTGATACAGCGGGAATCCGTAGAAAGTCAAAAGTGGAAGATGATATTGAGTATTACAGTGTATTACGTGCAATGAAATCTATAAAAAGGGCGGATGTATGTGTGCTTATGCTGGATGCGACAGAACTTTTGACAGATCAGGATAAGAGAATCGCTGGAATGATTTATGAGGAGAGAAAGCCGATTATTATTGCCATAAATAAATGGGATTTAATTGAAAAGGATAATAATAGCGTAAAGGAATTTACTGAGCTTGTGAAGGCTGATCTTGCGTTCTTGGATTATGCACCGATTGTTACAATTTCGGCATTGACTGGAAAAAGAACTTTGAATATTTTGGAACAGGCTAGGTTTATTAATGAGGAATATCATAAAAAGATAACTACTGGTCTTTTGAATCAGATTTTGTCAGAAATAATAGCACAAAATCCAGTTCCTACGAGAAAAGGGCGAGCAGTAAAAATAAATTATGCAACGCAAGTAAGCCAAGCACCGCCAAAATTTGTATTCTTTGCAAACAATCCAGAATTGATACACTTTTCATACCAAAGATATATTGAAAATAAATTGAGGGAATATTTTGGATTTGAAGGATGTCCAATTGATATTGTATTTAATAAAAAAAGTGAAAAAGTCTTTTGGATAAGTTTATAAATTTAGAATTACTGTTTAATAAAAATTTTCTATATTTTAGAAACTGGTATTATAGAAAGGAAAAAGTGAATGAAATTTTACAATGAGGAAAAAGCTGTTAAAAATTAAGAAATATTTTAATTGTAACGGTATTGGCACTTTTGGCACTTTTTTGTTATTTTTTTAGAGTTTATGATAATTTTGCAAAACAGATAAAAACTTTGTTACAAGCACGATTTTTTTCCGTTTATTTTGTCATTTATAATTGTATATTGCCTTATGCCTTTTATTGACATGATAAGTGAAAAAGGACAAAAATGACAGTTTTTTTAAAAAAATGGTAAACTTGATGAGCTGGAAAAAAAGTGGAAAAAGATGAATATAAGCGATTCAGAAAAAAAGAAAAAAATAGAGTTGTTTAATGAGATTTCACAGAGCAAGAAGAAAAAAAGAATTAAATTAAATCGTACATTTGCAATTTTACTTGTACTGACTATATTTTTTTGTGATTTTTTTCTTTACATTGTTTTGACAATTGTGCCGATATTTACAAAGCAGGTATCGAGTCTTATTGATTTTTTTGCTAAAAAAATCAGGAAAAAGCTTCAAAATAATTTTTTTGGATTTCTTAAAAGTAATAATATCGACCTTAAAAAGTTCTCTGATGAGTTCTAAGGATATAATTGTATCTAATGTCATAAAAAGTATTAAGTTCAAGTTTTTTTCGCTGATAAGCAGCACATTCAGCCTGCTGTTTATGACTCCTATTTTTTTACAATAATGCTTATTTTCAGTTATGATAACATGGAAAATGGAGTTAAGAGAGCATTGCAGAATATGGATAGGGAAGACTTGATTGTTCTTATAAAAAATATGGATGAAACAATTGGGAAATATATTCTTGTAACAGCACTTGACAGTATGATAGTTGGAGTTGTATCATTTATAATATTTTATTTTTTGAAAATGGATTACAGTATGCTTTTTTCAGTAATTATAGGTTTTGGGAATGTGATTCCGTTTATTGGTCCGTTTATTGGACTGATTCCGGCTATACTTTTTATGCTTTTACAAAAATCATTTAAACTAGTGATTTTTATTGTAGTGCTAATTACGATTGTACAAACAATAGAAGCAAATATTGTAAAACCATGGCTTACTGGAAAATCTGTAGAAATGCATCCAATTACGACGCTTCTGGTAGTTCTTATTGGAGGAGCTTTATTTGGAATTGGAGGAGCATTTATTGCAATTCCTGCATATATCATTATTAAATTAACTTTCCTGTTTTTTTGGGAAAAAAATATACTGTAGATAATAAATTAAATAAAAAAATAGAAAAATGAGAAAAAGGGAGTGAAAAATTTATGGATAATAAAGGAAAAAAATGGAAATTCAAAAAAATGTATTTATTTTTTTCAATTTCAAAGATGTTTAGAATAGTTAATAAAATAGCGGAAGAATCATTTGAAAAAGATAGATATTTATCCAACGCACGGATTTTTTTGATGATTATATTGAAGGAAGAAGAAAATGGGCTTACAGTAAATCAAATATCTGAAACATTGGCAATAGCTCCATCGACAGTTACACGCTTTGTGGATAAATTAATTTCAAAGGATATGTGAAAAAGGGAAAAGTCTGGAAAAAAATTCAATTACGAAAAATAACTGAAGAAGGTCTGAAAAATAATACCTGACATTTACAAATCGTGGGATGGAATTTCAGAAAAAAATAGAAGAAGTTGTAGGAAATGAAGAGTACTTGAGAAAAAAACTGGCGAAGATTTTAAGGAATTTGCAGATATTCTTGGAAAAAGATAAAAAAATATGATCAAATAAGTGAAGATTTTGATTTTTGGATTATATAAATTAATTTAAACTCTGTTTAAAGATAGAAGTTATATTTTTATATTATTTGCTATTAAGAGTTTTTGGATTCTTGTAAGCCTGCTATTTAAATGGGAAATAGTATAAAATATTCAAGAAAAAAATTCGATGTATCAGCATTGATAAAAAAGGTAATATATGGTAAAATAAAAGAAAATGTATTAAATAAATAATGGAGGAAAAAACTATGAGAAAAGTAATAGTAGCTGGAAACTGGAAAATGAACAAAACTGCGAAAGAAGCAGCAAAATTCTTTAATGAATTGAAACCTTTAGTAGCAGATGTTAAAAATGCAGGAATTATAATTGGAGCACCTTTTACTGCATTGGAAACAGCAACTAGAGAAACTGCAGGAAGCAACATTAAAATTGCCGCTGAAAATATGAACGCTAAAGAAAGTGGAGCATATACTGGAGAAGTTTCACCATTAATGTTAAAAGATTTAGGTGTGGAATATGTAATTTTAGGACATTCTGAAAGAAGAGAATATTACCATGAAAATGATGAAATTATCAATGAAAAAGTAAAATCAGCATTAGCTCACGACTTAAAACCAATTTTATGTATTGGAGAAAAATTAGAACAAAGAGAAGCTGGAACAACTAACGACGTTGTAAAAACTCAAATTGTTGGTGGATTAAAAGACGTTACAGCTGAACAAATGGCAAATGTTGTACTTGCTTATGAACCAGTATGGGCAATTGGAACAGGTAAAACTGCCACTCCAGATCAAGCTCAAGAAGTTCATGCATTCATCAGAGGATTATTGACTGACTTATACGGAAAAGAAGTTGCAGAAAATGTAACAGTTCAATACGGTGGTTCAATGAACGATGGAAATGCAGCTGACTTAATTGCACAAACAGACATTGACGGTGGATTAGTAGGAGGAGCAAGTTTAATTCCTGAAAAATTCGCTGTAATAATAAAAGCTGGAGATGCAGCAGCTAAATAATTGTTTTGAAAAATAAAAAAATAATTAGCTATTCTCTTGTTTTTTTAGATTATAGGAGGAACTAATAAAGTGTTAGAAAAATTTATTAATTATAGCTTTTAGTAATTTTATCAATCATCATGATAAGCGTAATTTTACTACAGCCAGACAGAAGCCAAGGTTTAGCAAAAAAGTTCTGCAAATATCTTGGATGAAGAAAAAGAAGGAATTGAAAAATTTTACAGAAATCGTTGCAACATTATTTCTAGTCGTTGCAATTTTTATTCCAAATTGTAAGATAAATAATTTTTGAATATAAAATTTTTAAAAAGTAAGTTTTTGATTTTTGTAAAAATATTAGAAATCACAGTTAAGAATATTGGCTGTGATTTTTTCAGTTTTTCAGAAAAAAATGTTATAATAATAAAAGATAATTTATAAAGTGAATTTTTTTGTCAATAAAAAAATTTTTTTTCTGTAGTTTTTGTTTTTTTCATTTTTTTAATGTAAAGGTGATCAGTTGTCATCCCTTTTACAATCCCCCGCTTGTCTAAGCGTTTTTGAAATAGAATTGAAACTCGCTTTTTAATAAGGATTTTTAAAAATTTTTAAATTGATTATAATTAAAGGTTTGGAAAAAAGTTCAAACAGTCAATTTTGTTCTAAAAAAATCACGACAATTTTAATTTGATTATAGAATTAAAATTTAAAAAGAAAAATTTTAACATTAGGGAGGAAGAATATTATGAAAATTAGTTATAAAGAAATTGGATCTAATTTAAAAAGAGATATTATTTGAAAGAATTTAGGAAAAAAATGAAGATGTTCTTTTTGTGTTTGAAAAATTCGGCTTCATTTTTGAGATTAA